>Ga0272443_10000660_pt1 | contig 59343 bp, 49 predicted proteins | sample SSMAcet12_FD_193581 | JGI IMG/M metagenome (GOLD analysis project Ga0272443, IMG submission 193581) | Marine sediment archaeal communities from Little Sippewissett salt marsh, Falmouth, MA, United States - SSM-Acet-12 | ecosystem: Environmental > Aquatic > Marine > Wetlands > Sediment ... | reverse complement strand
ACATTAGTGTAGTAGACCATATTGATGTATCCCACCCTAAACCATTATAATATCCTGCATGGTCGCGGCATCCGCCAGGCAATGCCGTAAAACCACTCTCATTAGTAGCGCCAGTATTGGGACTTTCCCAGTGTTCAGTTCCAACCTCTTTCAATTTTCCTCCCGCCACCGCTGCACCACCAAGATAATCGACTAATGTCTGCCATTCATCATAGCTGGGGACATGCCAACCAGCGGGAGCAATACCACGGCTATCGTCTACTACATACCAATTATATAACCTACCATAGGTGGAAACATTAGAGTGATTATTTCCATATTCACAATACGCACCCACCCCCACATAAAGGCCCGCCCATTCGTTTTGGTCGGTTACATTTGGTATGGAATCGCCATTTCGATAATGGGTTACTTTCAAATTCTCGGCCATCCAAATCTGATCACCGATTTGAACTGTTTGATACACATTTCCATCAATATCGGTTACAGTGTTAGTTTGTTCTTCAATATAAGTTCCGTTAAAAGTAAGTGTTGCGTCTGCCGTCAGAGTCTTCATTTCACCAGGCGGAGTAGTCCACCCTGATATATCTTCCCACGATATAGTATAATCCCCGGGATTTAAGCTCGTCAAGGTTTCGTCGCCGTAGCCAAATGCACTGAAGCTGCATGGGCCATTCAAGGACCAGAAGGCATTTAAAGCATCAGGTTCCGGGTTTATTACAATAGTCCCCTTATCGCTAAGGGGAAAAACATCATCCCAGATGTCATGTTGATAAATCCAAAAAGTACTGTGATAGTCAAATTCAATCCCAAACATTTCGCATTGAATACCTACGACAGCATATAGAATTGCCTCAAGATTAAAAATCAGATCAGTCTGGCATGGATCAGTCTCAAGAACCGACTCAAAATGTAAACCTAATTTACCCCCCATATATGGTCCACAAATGCCAAAAATTTTTAAAGCGACATCTAATGATGGGCCGGCCTCAAAATCAAACTCGGTTGATAATTGAGGGGGAGAATACGTAAATGATTTATCTTCTTCAGAAATATCTTCAAATTGGCAATCTTCATAACGAAAGCCTTTTTTGATATCTTGCGTACAGGTCATTCCAGTCTCAACCGTTACGGTGAGATCACCGCCTACATGTGCTTTGATTTTTAATTCCGGCGTGACAGGTATGAACCCAAACATTATTGGCACAAGCTTAAGCTCGGCAATATCAAAAGCCAATTCTTCTCCGAATTCCCATTGCACCTCGGCAATAATATCAATACTAAGTTCTTCTTCAGTATAGGTCCAAGTCTCCAAATATGCACAGGGAATCGCAAGCAAATCATGAGCAAAGAAAAATTCAGCGTCAAATTCGTATGTTCCCACGATTTTAATCTGATCCCCGCTGGTCTCGTGATTGCCGTCGGCATCATAAAGAATTTGATCCATTTCAATTGTAAATGTGTTTTCGCCTCGGGTCGGAATAAGACGTGAACCTTCCGCCATTTTACTCTCTATTATATTTTCCGGTTTAAGGGTATGTAACCCGGAAACATAGAGTTCCTCAAAGGCTTCAGGCAAAGTTGCCTGTTCAGTTCCAAGAACAACTGAATCTCCAGAATAATTTATTGATATTACTTTTCTAAGAAATCCCTCGGGTACAATCTCACCATCATGCCCGATTATAACATCTCCAATTTCAAGGTCTTGAGCGTAGGTTGACGACGAATCAAGACATACCGTCCCCGTCGAATCATATCCTATAATGGCGGATGAACTATCCTGGGGAATTAAGGTAGTGGTTTCCCAGGCTACATAATAGGGGGGGCAGTACGGACTGGGACCATTCAGATACAAATAAGCTATTAAATATGTTATATCAAAAATGTTTACGGTGCTGTCGCTGTTGACATCTCCACAGTAATTTCCATAATCGACTCGGCACTGTGGCTCCAGGCCATCCAGATACAGATTACTTATCAAATATGTTATATCGAATATGTTTATTGTGCTGTCGCCGTTGACATCCCCGCAGCCAGATGAAAATGAAGTTAATGGTGTAATTAAAAAAACTACCACTAAAATTATTAGATAAAATCGCCTCACGAATCAACCTCCAGAAAGATGTATTGTATCTTTAAGGCTCTATAAAATAGCCACTTCAGCCCAATTTGTCAATATGTTTACTATTTCCAAATAAGCATTTTGTTTTTACAGAGGAATTCGATTTAGATACAAAGAGAGGCTGCTGCCTCCTCAATTTTCGCTTTACAATATCCGACAAAAAGGTTAAATTATCTGGCTTTATAATAGTGATTTACACGGTTTTTAAGAAAAGAGCGAGACCATGAAATTCGACCAACTGAAAGATTTCGAAATCCCCAAAATGGAAGAGGAAGTTTTAAAATTTTGGGAAGACAACCAAATATTCGAAAAATCGCTCGAAGCGGCCAAAGACAAACCGATTTTTGCCTTCTATGAAGGCCCGCCGACAGCTAACGGCCGCCCCGGTATTCATCATGTTATTACCCGAACTATTAAAGATTTGGTCTGTCGCTACAAAACAATGAAGGGTTACCGTGTCGATCGTAAAGGCGGATGGGACACACATGGTTTGCCGGTTGAGCATGAGGTCGAAAAACAGCTCAAGCTCGAAACCAAGGCGCAAATTATTGAATACGGTATCGATAAATTCAACCAGAAATGTAAAGAATCGGTTTTTAAATATATCGATGACTGGAACGAAATCACCCGTCGGATCGGGTACTGGCTCGATCTCGATGATGCCTATATTACCCTGACGCCTGACTATGTCGAATCGGTCTGGTGGATCCTTAAGAACCTCTTTGACCGTGACCTGATTTACAAAGGTTTCAAAACGGTGCCATACTGCCCCCGCTGCGAAACGCCGCTGTCGAGCCATGAAGTGGCGCAGGGGTATGTCGAAGTTTCTGACCCGTCGGTGTTCATCAAAGTCAAGGACGCCGAGGAAGATTTTAAATATCTGGTTTGGACGACAACCCCATGGACGTTACCATCAAACGCTGCCTTATGTATGCTGGCCAACGCCGATTATGCCATCGTCGAATTTGAGGGTGAGAAATACTGTATGGCCGAGGCGCTTTTGTCGAAAGTGCTTGGTGCCGACTATAACATAATCGAAAAACGAAAAGGCTCGCAGTTCGTCAATCGTAAGTACGAACCGATTTTCGATACATTTAAAGATAAGTCCGACAGTGCTTTTTATGTAATTAACGGCGATTTTGTTACACTCGAAGACGGCACCGGGATCGTGCATATCGCCCCCGGTTATGGCGCCGACGACTACGAAATTGGACAGAAACATGGCTTGCCGGTGCTTCAGGCGGTTGAGGCTGATGGACATTTTATCCCCGGTTCCGGTAAATATGAAAATATGTATATCAAGGATGCCGATCCGATAATCACCAAAGATTTAGACGCGGGCGGTAAACTTTTTAAAACCGAAAAGTATGTTCATAATTACCCGTTTTGCTGGCGGTGCGATTCGCCGTTGATTTATATCGCGCGTCAGTGCTGGTATATCAAAACGACACAGTTTAAAGAGCAGTTGCTTAAAAACAGCAATATTACCCATTGGTATCCCGATGAAATCCGGACCGGACGGATGCGCGACTGGCTGGAGAATAATATCGACTGGGCGCTTTCACGTGAACGGTTCTGGGGCACGCCGCTTCCGATTTGGGTCTGCGACGATGAATCATGCGGTCACATGACTGCGGTCGGATCGGTCGAACAGCTTCACAAGGATGGTTTCGATGTCCCCGACGATCTCGATTTGCATAAACCGGGAATCGACGAAGTTAAACTCAAATGTCAAAAATGCGGCGGGAAAATGACCCGTGTGCCGGAAGTTATCGACACCTGGTTCGATTCCGGCTCGATGCCGTACGCACAATGGCACTATCCATTCGAGAATAAAGAGCAGTTTGAATCGAAATACCCGGCCGAATTTATCTCCGAGGCGGTCGATCAAACACGCGGGTGGTTCTATACACTTCTGGCAATATCGACTATGCTTTTTGATAAACCGGCGTTCAAAAATGTGATTGTTATCGAGATGATTCTCGATAAAAACGGCAAGAAGATGTCGAAAAGTAAAGGCAATGTGGTTGATCCATTTAAGGTTGCCTATAAATACGGTGCCGATCCGCTTCGCTGGTATATGCTGATAAACTCCAATCCATGGCTTCCGACCAAATTCGATGAAGACGCCCTCCAGGAAGGTATCCGTAAATTCTTTGACACGCTTAAAAACTGCTACGGATTTTTTGCCCTGTATGCCAATGTTGATGATTTCGCCGAGCGGGCGCAAAAAGAAAAGAAAACAATGTCCGATTTTTTGGCGCAGTTCGCCGGTCAACCGGAGCGGACCGACCGCTGGGTAATTTCCAGGTACAACACACTGGTGAAACATGTCGGTGATCGTATCGAAAATTACGACCTGACACCGGCAGCGCGTAAAATAAGCGATTTTGTTATAAATGACCTCTCCAATTGGTATATCCGTCTGAATCGGAGACGTTTCTGGGCGAGTGGCGATGATCCATCAAAAATGCGCGCTTTTGCCACGTTGTATGAAATCCTGAACGGGTTGTGCAAACTGATTGCGCCATATACCCCGTTTATCTCCGAATATCTGTGGCGCCAATTGACAGCGGCGGATAACGGTTCTAATGGCCGCTCAATTCATATGGAAAGCTATCCGACCGCCGATGAAAACGAGATCGACGCCGATTTGGAAGAATCAATGTCGCTGGCAAAGGATATTGTCTCGCTGGGACGAGCGGCGCGCAGTCGGAAAAATTTGAAAGTCCGTCAACCGCTTTCGGGCGTATTGGTTAATATTCCCGGTATCAAACAGTTCGAAAAAATCAGCGATGAAATGCAGACTATCAAGGAAGAACTTAATATTAAATCGGTTAATGAGCTAAAAGACGTATCGGAGGTGGTCGGTTACAGCGCCAAGTTGAATTTCGCCAAGGCGGGACCGCGTCTCGGCGGGGCGGTGAAAACGGCGGCCGGAAAGGTTTCATCGCTTGCAAGCGACGATATTAAAACTTTTCTTAATAACGGTAAAATCAAACTCGACATCGATGGCACTGAATACGTATTAACAAGTGAAGAAATAACGGTTGAGAAACTGGAAAAAGAAGGTTATGCGGTTGAAAGCGATAATGGAATAACTGTTGCTTTATTGACTGAAATTGATGATACTTTGCGCGACGAAGGATTTGCGCGTGAGATGGTAAACAAGATTCAAAATATGAGGAAATCGTCGGACTTCGAAGTCACCGATAGAATCAATGTTTTGGTCCGGACGACAGATCCGCTGGCGTCGGCGGTAAGCCGGCATAATGATTTTATCTGTAAAGAAACTCTGGCTGACAGTATCGAGCAGGTGGAATCGATTTCAGACGATAAGGCCCCCAAAGATTGGAATATAAACGGAGTTAAGGCGAATATCGCCGTTATAAAAAAATAGATGGGAGCTAAAAGATGAAAAAATCTGAATTAGAAAAGTATGAAAAGCTCCTTTTGAAAAAGAGAGAGCAGCTCTCGGAACAACTGCAAATTCGCAAGGGATTGGTAGATTCGACCACAAAAGAATCTTCCGGTGATCTTTCCAGCTACTCCTACCATATGGCCGATCAGGGTACCGATGCCATTGAGCGCGAAAAGGCGTTTCTGTTTGCCTCCAAATCGGGGCGCCTTCTTTATCATGTTAACGAAGCTCTGAGACGAATCCGAAAAGGCGAGTACGGTAAATGTCATAATTGCGGCAAGCCGATCCAGAAGGCACGACTTGAAGCGGTTCCGCACGCCCGTCTGTGTATCGATTGTAAAGAGCAGGAAGAGGAGGCTAAAGCAAGTCGGCGTGCATAATCGTCCGTTGGTCCTTCCATTTTTAATTCTTGTTGTTGTTGCCGCCGCCGACCAATTAACCAAACTGTGGGCGGTCGGATATTTGGAAAACGGCGGCACACCTGAAATTCTGGGTCAGTTTTTCCAGCTAAAACTGGTTTTTAATCGTGGTGGCGCTCTGGGTACGGAACTGGGCGGAAGTTTGTTCTACCTGATAACTTCGTTTGTTATCCTGGCTTTCGTAATATATTTTATTATAGCGAATAAAAATATAAGTTTAATCACTATCCCGCTGTCTGCTATCGCCGGGGGGGCGATCGGAAATTTAATCGATAGATTAAGACTGGGGCATGTCATCGATTTTCTCGATTTCGATTTTTTCGATTTTGATATAATGGGGTTGCACGTTGAAAGGTGGTGGACCTTCAATATCGCCGATAGCGCCATAACTGTAGGTGTAATCGGCCTTTTGATTTATATAATATTTCTCTCAAAATCGATCGAAACGGAACAACCTCAAACGGCAGGACCCGACCTTTGAAGATACAGTTATGTATATATAAATTACTTATAAATTCCCCAACAATCGACATAAGACATTCCATGTTATATTTATATATTAGATGTTTTAAAACGAGGTTTCGAAATGGCAAATAAAGAAGATGTCATGCAGGTGCTTCGGAAGATCGATGATCCGGAGCTGAGAAAACCACTGACTGATCTCGATATGATTAAGTCGGTGGAGGTTGATGGAGGAACAGTCAAGGTCGAAGTCTCTTTGACCGTCCCCGACTGTCCGATGAAAAAGAAAATCACCGACGATATTGCAGAACAAGTCGGTAAGCTCGAGGGAGTGGAAAAGGTTGATGTGACGCTGGGTGTTATGAGTGATGAGCAGCGTAAAAACCTAGCTTCCAAAGTGTACGGCCGCCCGCCGCAAAAACCGACAGAGATCGCCAAAGAACCGGGCCCGGTTGCCGGTGATTTTGCCAACCGGGTAATCGGTATCGCCTCCGGCAAAGGTGGTGTCGGTAAATCAACCATCACTGCCAATCTGGCACTAGCCCTCAGCCGTATGGGAAAAAAGGTTGGTATTCTTGACGCTGACGTTTACGGTTTCTCCATCCCTAGGATTCTGGGCGTTGGTGGTCAGCCAACCGCAATTGATGATCATATCATCCCGCATCGCAAAGAGAATATCCAGATTATGTCGATCGGCTTTTTCCTCGATGAAAATACACCGGTTATCTGGCGCGGTCCGCTTTTGCATAAGACGGTTAATCAATTTATCAATGATGTTTACTGGGATAAGCTCGACTATTTTCTGATTGATCTTCCTCCGGGGACAGGTGATGTCACAATATCAATCGCACAGGCGCTTCCTATGGCGGAAATGCTGGTCGTCACGACACCGCAACCGATGGCATCATACACTGCCGGACGTGTCGCCGGTATGGCCAAACAAACCAAACTGGCGGTTCTTGGAGTAGTGGAAAACATGTCGTACTACGAAGTTAAGGGTGAACGTGATTATATTTTCGGTAAGGACGGTGGTCGTAATCTGGCTAAGATGCTTGAAGTGCCGTTTTTAGGTGAGATACCGATCCGCACTGAAATCCGTAAGGCGGCCGACAATGGTGATACCGAGGCGGTGGCCAACAACAAAGACATTGCGGCATATTACGACCAGGTGGCGCAGCAGATAATCAATAGCGGCAAGTGATGATTACCGGTTGTACTAAGATGGTTTACATAGTTTAATAATTTTATTGTGACGATTTTTTCGGCCGCCACGTTTTTTAATTGCATATTTTATCGTGCAATTAGGTGGCGGCCTTATATTTAATTATTCTTGTTGAATTTTTTAGATATTCTTGACTTTGGCCGGTCTAATTTGTAAAAATTATATATAATAAATAATGTTGCGGACCGTATGTAGCCGGATTGTGGATCGTCGTCCCAATCACGGCCTTCGCGTGTTACTGTGCAACATCATATCGGCTCAAGGCGGATAAAATAAAAAATGCTTGATGTGGAAAACGTCGTATCGGAGTTTATTGGGCAATTTCTGGGTAGTGATATAAGATTACCGATTCTGATTCTCGGCATTTTATTCCTCCTGTATATAATCGGCCGTCAACCTGTGATAAAAGTGCTAACAAGTATAGTCCGCGGTACTATGTATCTTTTTGTGATGGCGATTGCCGGATATCTTATCAAATATTACCCCGAAGAGATACTGCACTATCTTGAACAAATGTGGAAAGATATTCTTAATTTCTTCGGACTCGGATAATTACGGGCGGTTACTCAAGCAAAACATTTATTAAGAGATTTTTTATTTTGTATAAGCCGGTTTACTCAATAGAGACAATGCCAACACTGAAAAAATTTTTATTATCTATAGTACAAACAACAAGAGATAATTATGCACTACGTCTTGCACTATAGGAATTTCACTGTAAAAATGACGCTTAACGGCACAGATTCAATTTATAGAGCTATACCGTCTAAAAATCAATTGTCCTGTTGTACTGCTTGTTGTACTATGTTTTACAAATATTGAAAATATATTATACACATGTTAATAGAAAAAAACAATGTCCCGACAAATGCGATTGTATCGCTAATTCGAGTTTAGCAAAGAGTTTCCAATATTTTTAAATAATACCGCTGAGATGCTTGACGTCAGCCTGTATTAGCTATTTTATTAGTAATCCAGCGTTAATTGTTATTAACCGTTTTTATTAGTTAAGATGGAATGAAATTTGACTTAAGAAAAGCACATTTATTGTTTTAATAGAAAACTACTTTTTAACTCTTGTGGATAAGCGGTGAGTGTATTCAATTTGACTGACTGATATTATAATTATGCTCACTGTCTCTGAAAGGGGAAATTTTCAGATTAATTCAACGGGGGAACGTAATGATAACACCAAATCTGTCTGAAAGTCAGACATTATGGAATAATTGCCTGGACTATATGGCCCTGCGGGTAAAAAAACACTCGTTCAGCACCTGGTTCCGACATACAAAGGGGTCCTGCTGCAAGGACGACAAATTGGAAATTTGTGTGCCTAATCAGTTTGTAGCCGATTGGCTGAAAAATAAATATTCCGATTTGATATATGAAGCTATCAGGGAAGTTTCGGGACGGAACCTTGATTACGATTTTGAGATAAAAGAGAACAGTCCGGTTAAGGATCAAACCGAAATTGAATTCTATCGGAAATTAGAGCCGGTTCCCAGTCGGATTCGTACCGACAACCTGTTCAACGAGCGGTATCGGTTTGATAACTTTATTGTCGGAAAATTTAACCAGTTTGCTCATGCTGCCGCCAAGGCGGTCGCTGAAGCGCCCGGTCAGACCAGTTATAATCCTTTGCTTCTTTACGGTGGAACCGGTTTGGGAAAAACCCACCTGATTCAGGCGATCGGTCATTATATATACGATAAACATCCTCAGAAACGGCCGATATATGCGACCTCGGAGAAATTTACCTCCGATTTTATTAATTCTATATCAAACGGCACCATCGGTAACTTTTCTGCCCTCTATCGCTCAGCCGATATTTTGCTCGTTGATGATATTCAGTTCTTTTCCGGCAAAGAGTCAACCCAGGAACAGTTTTTCCATACCTTCAACGATTTGTTCCAGTCGGGTAAACAAATAGTCCTGACTTCGGATCGTCACCCAAAAGAAATTAAGGGATTGGAGGAACGGCTGTTGTCGCGGTTTTCATCGGGTTTGGTGGCCGATCTTCAGCCGCCGGAACTTGAAACGAGAATCGCTATTTTACGGATGCGGATGGAGAACGAAAATGTTCATATTCCGGAAGATGTTCTTTTCTATATCGCGGATAATGTAACCAGCAATATTCGCGAGCTGGAGGGATCATTTACACGGCTTCTGGCTCATGCTTCACTGGAGAATCACGAAGTCGATACTGAATTCGCTATTAAAGTGCTGGGTAAAGAAGTTTCGCGCCGCAGGAGAGAGTTGACCATTTCGGTTATTCAGAAAAAAACAGCCGAATATTTTAATATTGAATCGGAGATGATGACCGCGCGCAAAAAAACAACGCGGATTGCACTGGCGCGTCAGGTAGCGATGTATCTCTCGCGTAAATATACCGCTCATTCCTTAAAAAGTATCGGGGCCGCTTTTGGCGGACGAGATCATTCGACTGTAATTCATGCCTGCGATCTGGTTGAGAAAAAAACCGATTCCGATATTGATTTCCGGGATAAAATCGACAATCTGGCCGCAGCGCTTCAGAATTAACCATGTGTATAAGATGTGAGTTTTCCGGTTGACAGGTTATTGATAATTTGTGATGGTGATTAAAGGTGCTGTTTAAAAACATTTGTTGACATTTAAATTATAAAAATGTTATCGTCCGACAGAATATTAGTTGTTTGGTAAAAACGAGTTACATAAGGAAGCTGGTGGTTAGTCCACAAATCAACAAGGTTATTAATATTACTTTATATATATAAATAAAGAATATAAATCTTTTAGGATGTGAATAATATCTTTGGAGGAAAACCAGAATGAAATTCAACCTCTCAAAATCGAGACTGGCCGGATACCTTCAATCGGTCCTGCAGGTTGTTCCCTCTAAATCTACATTACCCATTTTATCAAATATTCTTTTCGAGGCGATGGAAGGAAAATTAAAAATATCGGCCACCGACCTCGAGGTTTCAATAACGGCAACTTTTGACTGCAATATATCCAAAAAGGGTGTAGCGGTTTTGCCGGCGCGGATACTGTTTGATATTATCAAAGAACTTCCGGAATCGGAAGTTTCTTTTGAAGGTACAACCACCCGGATGGAAGTAAAGGTTCCGAACGGTTCTTATAAAATTGCATGTGCTTCTTCGGATGATTTCCCGAAACTCCCGACGGTGAATCTTAAGAAGCAAATTAAGATGGATGGCGCCGATTTAGTCCAGATGATAAAACGAACCACATTTGCCTGCTCATTCGATGAGACCCGCCCGGCTTTGAATGGTGTTCTCTGGTCAACCCAGGGCGAAATGATGAATATGGTCGCAACCGACGGACATCGCCTGGCGAAAGTTTCTATCGAGAATAAAAAGCTCAAAGGTGTCTCTGATGATATTATTATTCCTCCGAAGGTGTTGAATATAATTCCCAAATTTATCAGTGAATCAAATGGAGAAATCGGTATTATTTTTGGTGAGAACAATATCATTTTTAACCTCGGCGATATTATTCTGACGTCGCGATTGATTGAAGGTCCTTATCCCAACTATGAGCAGGTTATTCCGAGCGACAGCAATAAAAAGATGACCATCTCAAAAAACGAATTAAGCGGCGCGGTCCGACGGGTTTCGATTCTGTCCAATTCGCTGACCCATCAGGTGAAATTTTCGCTTAAGAATAATACTCTGTCGATCTCGACTACCAACGCCGATGTCGGCGGCGAAGGCGTCGAAGCAATTTCGTGTGATTATACCGGCGATGCTATCGAGTTGGGGTATAATGCCAATTATATCAGTGATATTCTCGGTAAATTCGATGAAGATGATATTATCATGGAACTGCTTAATCCTGTTTCGGCCGGGATATTGTATTCACCGAGTATACCCAAAGATCAGTTTTTATGCCTGATTATGCCGCTTCGCCTAGCTGATTAGATTATCTCGAGTCGTGACTTATAAATTACCTTTAACCGGCCCGTTTAGACTAAAATAACAGGGGGCCGGTTTGTTTATTGATAATCTCAATTTAACGTCCTTTCGCAACTTTGATTCGTGCCAGCTTCAATTTGATAAAAATGTAAATGTCCTCTATGGTAAAAACGGCTCGGGTAAAACCAATATTCTCGAAGCGATCTTTGTAATACTGTTGGGACGTTCACCGCGCGGTGCCGTCGATCAGGTGATGCTGAATGATACGGCCGATTTTTATCGGATTGAGGGGGATATTAATATCGAGGATAAAATCAAGCAGTTTGCGATTGCGTATCAAAAAGGCGGGAGGAAGCGAATAACGATCGATAAAGTTACTTCCAAAACCAGCGATTTGTTCGAGAGATGCGCCGCGGTGTCGGCCGCACCTGAGGATGTCGATCTGCTTGCTGGGCCACCCTCGAAGCGTCGCGAGTTTATTAATATATATCTGTCGCAGGCATCGAGCAGATACATATCGGATATGTCCGATTATCAAAAAACCCTGGCCCAGAAGAATGCTTATTTAAAACAAGAAAATAATTATAATAACAACCCGTACGATGACCTGCTTATTAAACATGGTAGTATTGTTTTACAGACACGCAACCGGTTTCTAAAAAGCATCTCGGAAACAGCGGCGGAGTATTACAAAAAAATTGCTGGCGGGCAGGTATTTTCGGTGAGTTATAAACCGTCGGTTCCGTTTGATACGGACGACGATGACATTGATACTATCGAAAAGGCATTCGAGCAGAAATTACACCGGTATAAAGACAGAGAGAAAATTTTGCAAACCTCGCTGGTCGGGCCGCACCGTGATGATATCGAATTAAATATCGGTCAGTTTCCGGCACGGACGCACGGCTCGCAGGGAGAACTCCGCACCGCCGCGATATCGCTAAAAATGGCGGTGTTCGATTATCTTAAAAAAATCCGCCGGGTTAAGCCGGTACTTTTACTTGATGAAATTTTCGCCGAGCTGGATGATAACCGCAAAGAGATATTAGTCGAGCTTTTCGGGCAGTTCGGGCAGTTGTTTCTGACCGCCGCTTCCCAAGTTCCGGAGATGTTATTGGAGACTTCGCGCTCTTTTAAAATCAAAAAAGGGACTGTTGTTCAGCAATAGAAAAACTATATTACAAATATGGCTCATTTAAGAATTATCGATCTTAATAAATCGTTCGGACAGAACAAAATTCTGCAGAATATATCGGTCGAAACCGGTGATAATGAGCTGATGGTTATATTGGGACCGTCGGGATGCGGCAAATCGACACTTCTGCGGTTAATTGCCGGTCTTGAGGATGCCGATATGGGCGAGATCTGGATCGGCGGTAAACGAATCGATAAATTTCCGCCGCGGAAACGAAATGTCGCACTGGTTTTTCAAAATTATGCGCTCTATCCCCACATGACAGTCGAGCAGAATCTGGCCTTCCCGTTAAAAATAGCTGGCGAACCAAAAAAGACAATTAAAGAAAAAGTACATAACGCTGCCGGTTTACTGGGACTATCCGAGCGGTTGACATCGCGACCATCGGAGTTGTCCGGTGGTCAGCGGCAGAGAGTGGCGCTGGGGCGAGCGATTATCAGACAGCCCGATCTGTTTCTGCTCGATGAGCCGCTATCAAATCTTGATGCCGACCTGCGCACGCGAATGCGCCGCGAAATAGTTGAGCTTCAGAAAAAGCTGGGAGTAACGACGGTGCATGTGACACACGACCAGACCGAAGCATTAACAATGGCCGACCGGATGGTGGTGATGGATAACGGGCGGATCCGGCAGATAGGAACGGTCGATGAAATATATAATCGTCCGGCTGACACGTTTGTCGCATCGTTTATCGGGACACCCAAAATTAATATGCTTGATGGCTGGTTGGAGAATAATGTTATTAAACCATTCGAAGCGAGGTTGGTAAAGGGGCCGGATGGGTATATTGCCAATGAGGTGACAATCGGGATTCGTCCCGAGGATATTATTGTCAGCGAAAACGGTAAGTACAGCGGTGTTATTCAAAATGTCGAGTATCTCGGTGATCGTTCGATTGTCTCTGTTACTTATCTGGAAAACAGCCTGACATTACTATCCGAACCGGCTGAATATAAAGTCGATAGTACAATTCGTTTTGATATTAAAATCGAAAAATTACATCTGTTTAATAGAGAAAACGGCGTAAATCTGTTGAGCTAGTTGTAGATGGAATGCCGTAATCCCGCCATCTACTTATTTACTGTTGGGTGGTTGCCCGTCAAAATATAAATAGGAAATTAAATAGGTAATATCATAAAGGTTTATCATATTATCTGAATTTATATCCGCAATCTCCAGAGGCTTCGGTTCGGTACCACCGTTATAGAGATAATTTAAAATATAAGATATATCAAAAATATTTACTTCATTGTCATTATTGACATCGCCTGATCTATGCCCAATCACTGTGAAAGTCCCATTAACAATAAACGGGCAACAATCATTGAATTTTCCCGATACGACAAACGCCTTTTCGCTCGTGTCAAACCACAAACCGTAACCTAAAATAAAATTGTGCGCGGGAAATGTAATTACTGCTACCGAATCTTCAAATCCCTCATATCCCGTCGTAATTTCTATTGATGTCGGCAAAATAGCATCATTTATTTTTAAACTTGATAAATCAACATCGGAAATTGAATAATCATTGAAATTACCCAAAAATATTGTATCCTCAAAAGGAATATAAGTATAAGCCAACATGTAGAATTGCGGGTCGGGTGATAACACCGCAGAGGGCTGTCCATATTCATTGGTGCAAAGCATCCATTCAATTGCCGCTTTGAATAATGCCCGTGTTGAATCGCTGGGGCATGTAGACATATAGAAATATTTCCCGGTATATGGTAAGTACCCATAAGTATAAAGTGATGAGTCTGAAGACCAAGGAATTGCCCAATAAGCCCTGCAAAATAACGAATCAATCGGCTGGCTAATTCCCGCGCGTCCGCCGTCGTGATTTGCATATCCGAGAGTATCATCGGACATATACGGCAGACCATAGGGATTGTCATCTTTTAATATGATATAATCATAACCGTTTAGATAATGATTTGCACCGATAATATCCGAAATTGGGGATAAGTTCGTATTGCTGTTTGTAAGATAAAAGGGTGTCGCGGCTGTCATTACAAGATTACCGGAATTTTCCACATAATCTCTGATATCGGGGACTTTGGTCGAATTCCACATATTGCCGTCACCAATGACAATATCATAATCGGAAAAATTATAGCTTGATGGATTTATTACTAAATTTAAAGATAGCCCGGATAAAATGCCTGATAAAAAAGTCACACCGAAACTATGCTGATTATTACTGGTTATAATGAGTACCGATTTATCGCAAATCTCTTCGTTTTTTAATATTGAAACGCTATTGTATGAGCCATCAGAAGTTGCAAGATCAAGATCGCCATCATTGTCTATGTCCGCTGACCTGATAGAATGTGGTTCTGTGGGAAGCGCGTAAATTCTATGTGTAAAAGACGTTCCTATAGAATTATTTAGCAATAGAGATACTGTCCCCGGTGGGCCATTTACCGTTGCCAGATCAAGATTGCCGTCACTATTAAAATCTGATGTTATAATATAACCTGCCGTATTTCCTACTGGATAACTGACATATGGGGCAAATGAACCATCGCCATTATTGAGTATAATAGAAACATCATGCGAGGAATAGTTGCCCGTCGCCAAATCGGGGAACAAGTCGCTATTAACATCGGTGATTGTAATTCCCACCGGATAGCTTCCGGTTGCGAATGTCGCATAATGAGAAAAAACACCATTACCATCATTAGACATAATTACTACATTATTGGAAAGATGATTTGCCGTCGCAATATCTATATCTCCATCAAGATCAAAGTCAATGGCACATCCCCTTACTGAATGATAACCTATTGAATAAATAACTTGAGCGGAAAAAACTCCATTACCATTGTTTAATAAAATCGAGATTGTTTTGGCGTTATTATTAACGGTGACTAAGTCTATATGTCCATCATTGTTTAGATCGGCGGCTATAATGAATGTAGCGTTTCCATTTACTGGGTAAATCGAATCATTTACAAAAGTACCATCACCATTATTAAACAATACCGAAACGTCATAAGAGTGGTTATTTACTGCCGCAATATCTAAATCACCATCATTATCATAATCAGCAGATGCAATTTTAGTCGGATTAAGGCCGGTTGGATAATCCGAAATATCAGGGAAGACACCATCCCCATTATTTATTAATATGGTTGTATTGTCCGAGAAAGAATTGGCCGTAGCAATATCAGGCGATTTATCTCCATTATAATCGGCAAATATTGCATGTATTGGGGTATTGCCAACCGGATACGAAGTATCATAAGTGTAATTTGCCTGACCGGAATTAACGCCAATTCGGAATGACCAATTAAAACCTCTCGTAAGTGCTGTACCTGTAAGGTTATATATATGATTGGTTAAAATGACAGAGACTACTTCTCCGGGGAGAAAATTGTCGCTCGGATCGAAAACTGCAGTTTTGGTCGGATTATCGTATGTAATAATTCCATCGTAGAATCCCGAAATCTCACCATAAACCAAAAATGTGCTGTCGTTTATTGTGGAAGCTTCCATATATGAATCAAACACAACCGATATGTTGACATCGGCTGAAACATTCAATTCATATTGAGCTGGAGACATCGATACAATTACCGGCGCTTGTGAATAGGCCATCGTTACACATAATAACGATATGAAAATTGAGATAAAGATTGAATTAAAAAATCTCATCACGCCCTCCGAATAAAGAATTTAATAACAGCAGTATTGTTTGAAACAATAGAAATATAGGCTTAAATGGCCCCAAGTCAAGATAGAATTTGTCTAAATAGAGATAAATAAGTTTTCTTTTGTCAGTGATTGGCATCAGTAATTTGACATCCTAAAATTCTGTGCCCGGCAGATGTCCACATCTGACGGGTAACATATCAAAATCACTACCGTATCAATGTTTATCCCATCCACCGGCCGTTATATAGAAACGTGAAATAGGGCAAATAAGAAAAATGTGTTTAAAAATCTCTGCAATAAATCCGAAACAAAGCCATTTTATTGGTAACAGAGGACAACGTCAATTACAAAAAATATATCAAATAGGTAGCGAATAAAAAAAAGATGTTAAAATGTGCGATACAAACCCAATTCATTGGACTAGTAACTATTGCAAACTGTTATACGAAATTAGGCGAGAAATCATTAAAAAAGGGACCCTTTTATATGCGAAACGAACCCATTTTGATGTTGTCTCTAAACGTGATCGGCGGTCTTCAGACTCGCCGCAACCCGGTAGGTCTGAGAATCTACCGGGTACAATTTTTGTATATAACCGAAATAAATCCGTATTCTCCCCAACCGTCATCCCCGCGCAGGCGGGGAATCGTAGAAGTAAATTTATGATATATAATCTAACTTTTATAGATTCTCTAAATTCACAAACGAAGTGCAACACTTGGATAAAGTGTGGTTATGGGAAAGAGATATTCACAAATTGGAATTGAAGAACGATGTAAAATTGCCGAGTTATATTCCTCGGGCGTCTCGCTCAGGCAAATCGCATCAACTCTGGATCGCTTGGTGCAAAAAATGAACCGTCGCTCGGAACACTGACCTACTTCAACACCGCATTCTCCGTCGGGGCGGTGTCTTGTTCCTTGCGGTCGTGGTTGTATCGAACCGCGGCGTTGATAAAATCGCGGAACAACGGGTGCGCCCGTGTCGGACGCGACTTTAATTCCGGATGAAACTGCACACCGACAAACCAGGGATGATTTTTTACCTCAACAATTTCCACCAGACGTTCATCGGGCGAGAGTCCGACCAGTTTAAAATCGGTATTATCAAAAAGTTCGCGATATTTATTATTGAATTCATAACGATGCCGGTGTCGTTCCGAGATTTCGTCGGTGCCGTAAGCTGTATAAGATTTGGAATCTTTGTCAAGTTTGGCCGGGTACGCGCCCAGTCGCATGGTGCCGCCAAGATTGGAAACCCCTTCCTGGTCGGCCATCAGGTGTATCACCGGATTTTTCAACTCTGCATAAAACTCGTAACTATGAGCGTCTTTCAAATCGCACACATTACGTGCATACTCGATGACAGCGCACTGCATCCCGAGACAGATGCCCAAAAACGGTATTTTATTGCTTCGAACATAATGAATCGACTCGATTTTACCCTCGACGCCACGCTCGCCGAAACCGCCCGGAATAAGCAGACCATCGATGTCGGAGAGAAATTTTTCCGGTCCACCCTTTTTGATATCTTCCGACGAAACCCATATCAAATCAACCCGGGCATCGTTTTCCTGACCGGCATGCACGAACGATTCAATAATCGATTTATAGGCATCTTTCAGGTAAACGTACTTGCCGCAGATGGCTATTTTTACCCGATGTTTGGGATGCTTTATCTTGTCAACCATATCTTCCCATTTGATCAGGTCCGGCTCGCCGTTCAAAAGATTAAGATGTTTACATACAATCTGATCGAGTCCTTCATGATGAAACTGCAGAGGAACCTCATATATGGTCTCGACATCGATCGCTGAGATAACATGCGATGCAGGCACATTACAAAACAGCCCGATTTTTTTGCGGATGGAATCATCAAGTGCCTTTGCCGAACGGCATAATAATGCCTTCGGCTGAATACCTATTTCGCGCAGGGCCTTAACCGAGTGCTGGGTCGGTTTGGTTTTCATCTCCCCGGCGGTGGCGATGTACGGCACCAGGGTTAAATGCAAAAATATCGAATCTTCCGGTTCAGCCTCGAGCGCCATCTGGCGAATCGCTTCCAGAAACGGTTGCGACTCGATATCACCGACCGTGCCACCGATTTCCACGATGACGACATCGAGTCCGGGATTGTTTTTGGCAGGTCGTTTGATACAATCTTTGATTTCTTCGGTGATATGTGGAATCACCTGCACCGTCGCCCCAAGATAGTCGCCTTTACGCTCGCGGCGGATAACTTCCTGATATACCTGCCCGGTGGTGACATTGTTGTCGCGGGTCATATTTTTATCGAGAAAACGCTCGTAATGACCCAGATCAAGATCGGTCTCGGAGCGATCATCGAGAACATACACCTCGCCGTGCTGGAACGGATTCATTGTCCCCGGATCGACATTTATGTACGGGTCACATTTGATTATATCAACGTTAAAACCCCGTTTCTTCAGCAATACACCCAGCGAGGCCGAGGCAATCCCCTTCCCGAGCGCCGAAACAACGCCGCCGGTTATAAAGATGTATTTGGTCTTTTTCGAAGGCACCTTACTTTCCTCTTTTATGCAACATGAAATATTTTTCTATTTTTTTTAAATCATCGGGCGCATCAATCGATAAAATATCCCGTCTGGTTTTGAACACTTTAATTTTTTCCCAGTGTTCCAGAATCCGCAACTGTTCCAGCGATTCGGCCCTTTCCATCGTGCTTCGCGGCCAGGAAGCGAATTTTTGAAGCGCCAATTTTCTGAAAAAATATACGCCGATATGATAATAAAAGTCGAATTTATTTACCCGGCTTCCATTTACACCGCGCAGAAACGGAAGCGGGTATCGCGAAAACCAGATAGCATTATTGTCCGAATCGAATATCATTTTGACGCGGTCAGGATTAAAAAGCTGCTCGTCGCGTTCGATTTTACGCGCTATGGTGGCATATTTTATATTTTTATCGGCTATCATTTTATCCAGAATTCTGTCATAAACAGCGCTACCCAAGCCAAGATTATCGGCCTGGATATTGATAATAATCTGCCCGCCAAGCTTGTCGGCCGTTTCGGCGGTTCGGTCTGAACCGGTACGATGCCTGGAGGATGTTTTAATAGCTTCGCCGCCGAAACCTTTGACAATATCGATAACCTCTTTGGTATCGGTTGCAACAACCAGTCGATCAATCCGTTTCGATTGGGCTACTTCTTCGTAGAGACGTTGAATAAGTGGTTTGCCGGCGAGGGGAGTCAGGATTTTACCGGGTAATCTTTTGGAGTTAAAACGGGCCGGTATAACAGCCAGAATATGCGGACCTTTTTTCACTCGGTTACCCTGAAAAGACCGTCTTCCTTATTTTGAATACCCGTTACCGCCTGTTTTTGAATGGTAAAAATCAATTCCGTATAATGCAGTAAAGGACCTTTCCCCCTGTATAAAGGCCGATTTTTCGTCTGAATGTCGTTTCTTAGTACAGGCATAAACGAAAATACAGGTTCATAATATGGCTGTCAAGTTTTTTGAAAAATAAATTTGCGACTCCGTATCCCCCACCAACTCAACAGGTTAAATTGTACTATAAGATGGTATAAAAAGCGACTGTATTTTCATTTGATGAGATAGTAAAGCTCTGTTGTAAAGAGCCGATGTTAGAAATAGGTATATCATTTTGAAACAGGATATGGATTTGGGTCCCATGATAGTTTCGAAAACAACAGATAAACAGCGGTCTAACAGCGGAGATACTACGATGTCAAATATAAACCGCAACCGGTATTTCTATCTGGCCTGCTCGCTATATAAAAACGAAAGGCCGGATGATAATTTAATGCAATCGACTAAATCATGTTTTTCCGACAGTTGTCGGCTGTTTTTTGTGAGTGATGAAAATTTTCTTTATCCGGCGAAGTCGGCATTGATCTCAGCCAAAACAGTTTGGCAAACGGCCGAAATTAACATATCCGGTATTTTCAGGAAACGGGTGAAAATTTCGGATAGCGGGCATAAGTGTGAATCGATTCTTTATACCATCTACCTGGGAAAAAATAGCTCCGGCAATGAAATCACCGCGGCGATACTGCAGAAGTTACATCGGCATCATGCGCCCGATAGTGAACATCGTCTTTACGGCTTTCTTGGAAATTTGAAAAGATATTATACCGAGTTGGTTGATTCGCCGACATTGACGAATTTTATACGTAATAAATCTGCCGTCCAATATGTCATAGATTCCGAGACAAATGAAGTTATCGCGATGACAATACCGCCAAGCGGAAATCTTATAATCAATCCGCGAATTAAGGCACCGGAGATTTTTGAAAAACTGCAGACACAATTCCCGGAAATCGGAGACAAACATGTAAGTCGAGGTAATCTCGGTATATCCAATTTCAGTCTGATGGGAAAGAGCTACTCTATTTTATCGATAAATCAATCTAATCGGAAAGAAAGAGGGTTGTCGGACAATCGTTCCAGGGATGAATATATTGAAAACATCAGGGCAGAGATAACAGTTATTCGGGATGCTGCTGAGCAGCTTAGTCTCCGGAAGGGTATATTGATTAACGATAACGATATTACTCAATCCGAGATTATCCGCAAGTCGACTAACAATCTCGAGTATTTGATAGAACAATTCAGCGGGGTCCAAGATACTCCGGCGGATCATCATATTTCGCGGGAGATTGATAATATATTAGAGTCTGTTCTGTCTGCCGGCGATACCGATACTTCAAACGGCAATATTTCGGAAAAAGGAAAATTAGTTAGTGTTGAAAATTAAAAGTAAACCGACCAGCGCCTCGATACTTCTGGTCGGTAGTGACTCGGAATATCTAAGCAAAATCGAAACTATTCTGGGTGATACCGGTTATCCTACAATTATTGCCGATAGCTTATCATACGCATTTGCAGGATTAAACAGCCGTAAGGTTGATTTAATAATTGCCGATTTGGATGCGGATGAAGATACTATGTCAAAATTGATTTCGGAAGCAAAACAATATGGTGAAAATATTGAGATAATTTTGCTGGCCTCGGATAATTTAATCGACAAGGCGGTTACCACTGTCAAACAGGGCGCCTTTGATTTTGTTTATAAATCGAATATAAATGAAAAATTGATGCTGACGGTCAACAAAGCGCTGGAGTTTCAGAAAATACGGCGTGAGTTATCGATTCTTCGAGAGGAAATCGCCTGGAAGTACAGTTTCGATAGCCTGATTGGGAGTTCAGATAGTGTGCATCGATTGAAAAGTCTCGCGGCCCGGATAGCGGAGAGTGATATAGATATTTTGATTAGCGGTGAAACCGGAACCGGTAAGGAACTTCTGGCGCGGGCGATACATTATCATTCGTCGCGACGCAAACAGAAGTTTGTATCTATCCAATGCGCATCTATTCCGGAGAATCTTATTGAATCGGAACTTTTTGGTGAGGTTGGGAATTCAACGGTAGTAACAGATAATATACGGCCGGGACTTTTAGAATCAGCCGATGGGGGGACTGTTTTCCTCGATGAAATCGGTGATATACCGTTGGCGGTTCAGGCGAAAATTCTGAAAGTCATTGAGGAATCGAAGATTAAGGCGGCTGGCGCTATTGAGAGTAAAAAGGTAAATATTCGATTTATCGGCGCCGCCAGTGTTGATCCGTCGGTACTTATTGATGAGGGTAAACTTCGTAACGACTTGTTTTATAGATTAAATACGGTGCCGATAAATATTCCGTCATTGTGTAAGCGTCTGGATGATATTCCGGATCTGGTCATGCATTTTATAAAATCGGAAAACGCCGGGAAAGAGCAGGAAAATGTATATATCACGGCGGCGGCGATGGAAAAATTACTGTCGCATGAATGGCCGGGTAATGTCGGTGAGCTGGAAAATACTATCAAACGGGCGATAACATTGTGTCGTGATAATAAAATAACGGCGGATGATATAATATTCATAACGCCGGGCAAAACAAAACCGACACCCGCTGATTATTCTAAAATCAATGAGATTGGCGGTGGGACGCTTGAAGAGAGTCTAAAGCAGCGTATCGAAAAAACGCTGTATGCCAACAACTGGAACCTGACACAGACTGCGGTCAAACTTGGTATCGGCCGCACCACCCTCTGGCGTAAAATTAAAAAATATGATTTGCGCAAGGAGGAAGAGGTTGCAGGCTAAAAGCCTGTGATTTCCGAGACAACGGCGAAAATATTCAAAAATCTTGACAATGTCTCGTTTTAGTGCATAATTTCGTGAAAAATTATTGCGTCGTCGGGAAGTTATGTACAACAGAAAAGTTACATTTTTCAAACGGTTAATCCTATTCCTGATATTTCTATATTTACTATCCTGTGTTGTTATTCTGGCATTCGGGATGTTTGCGACTTATCAATCGGCGGAATATGCGGTTGTACTGGGGAATCAGGTTACCGAATCGGGACGACCGTCGGCGCGCCTGGCGGCTCGGTTGGATCGGGCAATTGATATTTACCAGAAAGGCATTGTCCGGAAAATAATTGTCAGCGGTGCGACCGGCGCGGAGGGACATAACGAGGCGAATGTTATGGCGGCGTATCTGAGGGTGGCAAAAATCCCGCGGCGCGATATTATAATTGATACGGATGGTTGTAACACGATGGCGACGGCGCGAAATGCAAAGTTTATTATCGGTGGTAAATCGGTGGTTGTGGTCACCCAGTATTTTCATATTCCGCGGACGCGTCTGGCGTTCGGTAAAGTCGGGTTCAAACATATCGGCGCGGCATATCCGAAATATTATGAATTGAGGGATATCTATTCGCTATTGCGCGAGGTGCCGGCTTGTATTTATTATCTGGTCAAAAGCGACTGATTTGTTTATTCTATGTCTATGTTTCAGGGACTTGTTGATATATTAAAAAATATCAAAATCCGGCATGATTTAATTTATCTTTTTTTGTTCGCACTGTTTTTACGTTCCATATATTTCATCCTTGTGCTGACCCAGCTTGGTGTGTCGGGATTACTTGAAGCGACACCCGATTGTGTTAACTACGTGCATATCGCACAAGGATTCCCGTCGATACTTTTTCAACCGGATCGGATGCTGTACACATTCGGTCCCGGTTATGGTTTATTTCTGGCCCCGTTCTTTTTGATTTTTGGGATAAGCGGTGTACCGGTGATAATCTTTCAGATAATACTCAGCAGTTTGTCATGTCTGATGATATACAAACTGGCGCGGATGCTGAGATGTACGTATATTGTTTCGATGACTGCCGGGATTCTGGCCGCGATATCGTACACCGCTATTTCGTTGTCAAGTCTTTTACTGTCAGGTAATGTTTACTTTTTCTTTTTTCTGTTGTCATTGATCCTGTTTTTGCGGGCGATGGAAAAAGACAGCGCGCGCGATTATGTACTATCCGGATTGATAATGGGATATTGTATTTTAACCCGAAGTATCGGACAATTCTGGATTGTCGCCATGATTATAATCGCTGCGGGTACATATTTACATCGCAAAAAAATCGATAAGCAGATGTCGTTGACTTTTTGGCGCTATTTAAAAAGACCGCTTATTAGTATAATCCTGACGAGCGGGATCGTACTTATCTGGGTCATTCGCAACTGGATTGTAGTTGGGGTACCTATTACTTCGGCGGCCGCTATTGTCGGGACCGCCAAGCTGACTTCGCTGACTATCGAACGACTGGAAGATCGGCCGTGGGGGGAGATTATCGGGGATTGGCACAAAGATTTCGAAGAAACCCATGGATATCCAACACAAACACTGGCCGATAGTTATCAGGCGTATAAAACGGGAATATTAAATATTATCGCCGAGCATCCGGGTGAAGTATTTAAAACATATATGAAATTCACCTGGGCGAATATCCATGATTTAAATTATCTCCCGAGGAATCATTTTCCCGATTATAAACGGTATGCGGTTTTTATTGAATACAAAATTCTCAAACGTTTTTACATCGATAGTCTTATTTTGATTTTGAGTCTGGCCGGTTGTATTATTCTTCTGATCCGACGACAATATTATATCGCGACAATACTCAGCCTAATTTTTATTTATTACGGTTTGTTGGGCGGTTTTGCTCCCTGGCAGGGATCACGTTTGTTTTATCCGGGGCAAATAGGCTGGTCCATATTGTGCTCTGTCAGTATGGTTGCAATATTACGATTCGTATCCAAACGCTGTAAATTGTTGTTGGGGAAAGGATAGTCTGGTGTCGTTTGAAAAATTCGCCACGTTCTTAAAGAAAAAAGGGAAAAAGGAACATGTTGTTAAAGGATTGGTGAATAGTGTTAAAAAATATGAGCAATATCTCCGTGAAAATGATATTTCTTTAGATAACGCAACCCCGGAAATATTAGATGAGTATCTAACCGATTTGCAGTTCGATTCGAAGGTAAATCTTAAAAACCGACTCCGCGCGATAGGATTGTACTATCGATATGTGCAAAACACGGAATTGGCCGGTCTGGCTTCACAGCTGCGCGAACAAAAGATTTCAAAAACGCGAAGCAGTACTCCCCTTAAAGATTTTCGCGGAATAAATTCGAAACATCTAAAGGCGCTTGAGAGTTTTGGTATTAAAAATGCCGAAAAAATGGTAAATCAGGGTTCGACACAATCGCAAAGAAAAAAACTATCAAAAGAATTAAATATCCCCTTAAAATCAATCACTGAAATTGTGAAGTTATCCGATTTGTCGCGGATTCGCGGTTTTAAAGGTATACGCGCCCGGTTGTACTACGATGCTGGCTACAACACACTGGATAAACTGGCCGCATGTGAACCGGAGAAACTTCAAAAAGAGCTTGAGGGTTTTGTCGAGAAGACAAAATTCGATGGTATCGCGCCACTTCAAAAAGAGATAGTAAGTACAATCGAGCAGGCGAAGAAGTTGAAAAGATTAGTGCAGTACTAATTTTTGTCGCGTTTGACTTTTCTTTTTGCCCTGTTATGCTCGGTTAATGTATGGGAGAAGATATGCCTGCCGGTGCCGTCGGCGACGAAATATAAATAATTGGTTTCGGCTGGATTAATGGCCGCCTTAATCGAAGCCAGTCCGGGTGAGTTTATCGGTCCGGGAGGGAGTCCGGCGTATTTATATGTATTGTAAGGTGAATCGTATTCGAGATCTTTGTAGTAAAGCGGCCGGTCGAGTCCTCCAAGAGCATATATTACGGTTGGATCGGCCTGCAGTCGCATTTTACGTTTCAGACGATTATGATAGACCGATGATATTATAGGTTTTTCGTCATCGAGACGCGCTTCCGCCTCGATTATCGATGCCAGGGCCAAAAGGCTCTTTTTTGAGTTTATATAATCTGGTAGTTGGGAGAACAGCCCGTCGGTTTTATGATTATATTCGGAAAGCATTATATCTATTATCTGATCGGCATTGATACCGTACCATAATCGATATGTCTCCGGAAAGAGGTATCCTTCAAGACCGTTTATATTATATTTATCTTGTGTGAATGTCGTGTCAACCGCTAATGCGGCAAAAACCGACGAATCGATATCAAGTTTATCGGCTATTAGACCAGCGGTTTTGTATATCGTTAATCCTTCCGGGATGGTTACCATCAGGGTGGCGATATCCCGGTTTTTTAATTTTCGAAGGACGTCGTACAATGATATCTGCCCGACAAAATCGTACCGGCCCGGCGATAATTTTTTATCGACGCCGCTGAATACAACCATCAATTTGAATATATAGTCGCCGTGTAAAACTCCGGCATCATTGAGGTTTTTTAAAATAGCCGGGAAGGTATCATTATCCTTTATCATAACCGAATGTCGTTCCGAACCTATATCATAAGGAATAAATATCTTATAGGCGATAAAACCGGTGGCGATAATTATCAACACCAGAATAAAACCGAGTAAATGTTTAACCGATTTCATCGGCGCTCCTGTTGATCTGACCAAAAAGCGAATGAACTTAAAAAGTAAAACCGGAATAGCCAAAATAAACAAAATTGCGGTGACCAGCCAGTACAACGGGTATTCATAAAATCTATATTTAATCTTTCTTATGTTCGGGCGATTCATCCAGAAATCTCTGTAAAATTATGGCGGCGGCCATCCGATCGACCCGCTCTTTTTTGCGTCCGATTTTTTTCCGGTGCTTATGTATCATGCTTTCCGCTTCCGACGACGAATACCGTTCGTCTATTTTGTAAATCGGCCCTCTCCAGTTTTTTTGAAACCGTTCGATAAAATCATCAACCATCCGGCACCGCTCACCTTTGTTTCCCCCGTCGGACGCCAATGGATAACCGACCACAACTCCATATATGCCAAACTTTTCTATGTCGGCCATTATTTCGGCGACAGCTGTTTTTATGGACTTATACATGATGGTTTTGTAGGCGGTGGCAATCAAACCGGTCGGATCCGATTTGGCCAGCCCGATCCGCCGCAGCCCGAAATCAATACCGAGGTAGATATTATCCATAGTTTTCAAAATCTACGGATATGTCGCGGCCAAGTCAAACCAATAAAAAGGAACAGTTTATAATAAAATACGTTAATTCAATCGATGACAATCACCGACTGCTAAGTCCTTGACTTGCTTTTGGGAAAAAGGTATATTTTTGGGCTGATGCGAGAGTGGCGGAACTGGTAGACGCGCTGGATTTAGGATCCAGTCCTTCCCGGGTGGGGGTTCGAGTCCCCCCTTTCGCATATATGAAAGATTGAATAAGGAGGATACAGATTGAAATCCGAGATTAAGACGTCCGACGGCCTCAAACGTGAAGTCGAAGTTGAAATTCCGGCCGATCGCGTCGATGCCGCATTTTCCAAACAGTACGATAAAGTTCGTAAGCAAGCGAAAATAAAAGGATTCCGCCCCGGTAAAGCTCCACTGGCGATGATTAAATCGATGTATGGCGATTCTATTCGTGGTGAGGTTTTCCAGGAATTGATTTCCGAAACGTACCCCGATGTCATCAAGGAACATAACCTGAAAGTCGCCTCACAGCCCGATTTCCCCAAATTCGATTTAAAAGAGGGGCAGCCGATGACTTATACGGTGGCGGTGGAAGTGATGCCGGAAATCGAATCGGTCAATTATGACGGTCTGCAGCTACCTGACGATAAGATTGAAGTTCAGGACAACGAAGTTGATACGGTCGTTGATTATCTAAGGAAAAAACAGGCGGAGGTTAAAAAAGTGGATCGGCCCGCGACCGATGAAGATATTCTTCTGGTTGATATGGAAAAAATCGATGACCCCGATAATGCTCTGAAAGAATCGGTATTTAAAGATTATGAAATCGAGCTGGGCGGTGGTTATACAGTTAAGGAATTCCAGGAAAGTTTGACCGGGATTAAAGCGGATGAAAGTAAGGATATTACGGTTCAGTATCCGGAAGATTATTCAGTCGATTTTCTTAAGGGTAAAAAGATTACCTATCGGTGCAAAGTCAAAGAAGTGCGGGAGAGGGTTCTTCCGCCGGCGGATGACGCCTTCGCGAAATCTCAGGGTAATGTGGCCACGATGCTGGAGATGCGGTTGAAAATTCGTGAAGATTTGACAAAACAGAAAGAGATGGATCGTTTCCAATGGCGCAAGGATGAGATTCGTCGGCAGCTTCTGGAAAAGAATAAAGTTGATGTGCCCGAGGCGATGCGAGAAAACTTTATCGATTCATTAATCGAAGAGTATAAACAGAAGGAACGCGATTTCGATGAGGCTGAGGTTCGCAAGCAATATCGACCGCTGGCCGAGGATGGAATTCGGTGGAATTTACTTTTCGAACGTATCACCGGTACTGAAAACATTGAAGTTTTGCCGTCCGATACCGAAAATTGGATAAAAGGGTTTGCTGAAAAAGGCAATATGGAAATCGAGAAAGCGAGGGAACTGCTTTCGAAATCGGGGAAGATTGCCGAAATACGAAACAATATCCTCGAGGACAAAGTTTTCGAATTTTTAATTGCCAAAGCTGAGTTGGTGCCGATTACGGCGGTGTCGGATCAGCTTGATAAAGCGGTTAAGGACCAGGTTGCCGACGACAACAATAAAATCACGGAGGAAAATAAATGACTTTAGTACCGATGGTTGTGGAACAGACCGGTCGTGGCGAACGAGCGTATGATATATACTCACGGTTGTTGAAGGATCGTATTATTTTTATCGGGACACCGATAGAGGATCATATCGCCAACCTCGTTATTGCCCAGATGCTTTTTCTTGAAGCCGAAGATTCGGAGAAGGATATTTTTGTGTATATCAATTCGCCGGGCGGCTCGGTGACAGCCGGTATGGCCATCTACGACACCATGCAGTTTATCAAGCCGGATATTGCCACCACCTGTATGGGTTTGGCCGCTTCGATGGGTTCCTTCTTGTTGACTGCCGGGACCAAAGGTAAACGCGCGGCACTTCCCAATTCACGAATAATGATTCACCAACCATTGGCCGGGACACAGGGGCAGGTTTCGGATATCGAAATTATGACCAAGGAATTCAGTCAGACCAAGAAGCGTTTGAATGAACTTCTTGTTTTTCATACCGGTCAACCGCTTGAAAAAATCGAGCAGGATACCGATCGGAATTTCTTTATGTCGCCTCAGGAGGCGGTAGATTACGGTCTGATTGATAAGATTTATGAATTTAAACGGTCCGAGAAAAAAGATTAATATTGGAATTAACAATTGACTGACAAAAAGAATAAATCATCGGATGATAACGGGACGACTTCTCCGCATCGATGTAATTTTTGCGGGAAACCGGCCTCGAAGGTAAAGCGGTTATTCGCCGGTTATGAAGCCTTTATCTGTAACGATTGTGTTACTCTCTGTAATGATATTCTGGTTTCTTCGACCGAATTCGAAGAAGACGACACTGTCTTTGAGGTTCCCAAACCGGCCGATATTCATGCCTTTTTAAATCATTATGTTATCGGCCAGGAAGAAGCCAAACGCACGGTCGCGGTCGCGGTTTATAATCATTACAAGAGAATTAATGCTTTAAGACAGAAAAAGAGTCAAAAAGATAAAAATGATATTGAGCTGGAAAAAGCCAATATCCTGTTGATCGGGCCGACCGGCACCGGCAAAACACTTATTGCGCGAACACTTGCGAAGTTTTTGAAAGTACCGTTCAGTATTGCCGATGCAACGGTTCTTACCGAAGCCGGGTATGTCGGTGAGGATGTCGAAAATATTCTGGTCAGGCTATATCAGGCGTCGGGTTATAATCAATCGATGACAGAACGCGGGATTATTTATATCGATGAGCTGGATAAGATATCCCGTACCGAGGGGAATCCGTCGATTACCCGCGATGTCTCTGGTGAAGGGGTCCAGCAGGGTCTTTTGAAAATCCTTGAAGGGACAGTCTCGAACATACCTCCGAAAGGCGGCCGGAAACATCCGGAGCAGTCATTTATTCCGATTGATACAACCAATATTTTATTTATCTGTGGCGGCGCATTTGAGGGACTGGATAAAATCGTGGCGCGCCGGGTCGGTAAAAAGCAGGTTGGTTTTGATGCCGAGAATCTGAATATCAGCGAGAATTCGCCGGAGATACTCGAGTTTACCGAACCGGAAGATTTACTTCAGTACGGGCTTATCCCGGAAATGGCAGGTCGCCTTCCGGTTGTGGCACCTCTGCGCCCGCTAGATCGGAACGCCCTCTTTACCATTTTAACCGAACCGAAAAACGCTATTACCAAACAGTACGCCGCTTTGTTTGAGATGGAAGGTATCAAGTTAACTTTCGAGCAGGAAGCGCTCTGGGAAGCAGTGACGATTGCCGAGAAGAAAAAAACCGGTGCACGGGCACTTCGTTCAGTGTTTGAAAAAGCAATGCTTGGTATAATGTACGACGCACCTTCGATTGAAGGTATATCCGAGGTTATAATCACGGGCGGCGTTATTAAAGGTACAGAACAGCCGAAACTAATCAAAAAAACGAAAAAGAAATCGGCGTAGATTTTTGTACAAAATATAAGGATGATGCAGGGGTGGTGTAACCACCCCTTTTATATATACCGTAATATACCTGTTACCTATGTTCCCGGTTTAATATGTTAACTATCTCCACGCTTCATACCCCAAACGATTCCACGGCCCCGCATTTCATTTGGGATCTACGACAAGCTGTGGGGCACCAGATAATTTCCTAAAGCCGATAATTATTTAAAATATTTGTTCAATTTTCCTGTAAACAGCCTGTAAATCTTTGTTGACACGGAGTATTGAAAATAATATTTACACCATATACATGGATGTGGGGGCTGACCGGGTCAGGAGCACATTAGATACGCTGTCTCCTGACGTCTGCCCCTAAAAGTATGGAGACAAAAATTAATGCCGACCAAAACGGTAAGAAAAATCCCCATCGCAAAAACTTATTTCGATGATAATGATATAAATAATATAATAAAACCGCTTCAAACCGGCTGGGTGGTGCAGGGTCAGTATGTCGGGCAGTTCGAAAAGAAATTTTGTGAATTCACGAAAGCACCATACGCAGTAGCGGTTACTTCCGGCTCGACAGCTTTAAATATGGCGCTGGCGGCGCTTGGTGTGAAACCGGGTGATGAGGTTATTGTCCCGGCCTTTACCTGGATTGCAACCGCCAATGCGGTGGAGCATCTGGGCGGTAAAGTTGTATTCTGCGATATCAAATTAGACAGTTATAATATCGATATTAATAAAATCGAAGAAAAAATCACGCCGCAGACCAAAGCGATTATCCCGGTGCATTTGTTCGGTCTGCCGGCTGAGATGGATAAAATAAGGCAGATTACAAATACGTATGGACTTCGTATTGTCGAAGATGCCGCCTGCGGATTTGGCGCTTATTATGACGATAAACATGTAGGAAATTTCGGTGATATCGGATGTTTTAGTTTTCATCCGCGCAAAGCGATTACCACCGGTGAGGGCGGGATGCTGGTTACTTCCGATAAAAAACTTGCCGATTTATTGTATGCGCTTCGAAATCATGGTGCAACAATTTCCGATTTTGAGCGACATAACTCTAAAGAAGCTTTCCTGCTTTCCGAATATAAGTACTTAGGATACAATTATCGAATGACCGACATTCAGGGGGCTTTAGGCGTGTCTCAAATCGAGAAGGCGCATTGGATTCAAAAGCAGCGTCTGGAAAAAGCAAAATACTACGACACATTGCTGGCTGATGTCGATTTTCTATCGATACCGCAATGTCCCGAAAATATAATTCATGGGTATCAGTCATATGTTTGTCTGTACCAACCCGAACCAATTAGAACAACTAATCTTGATAAATTAAACAAGCAACGTAACCGTTTGATGGTATCGCTTGAGGAGAATGGAATTTCTACCCGGCAGGGAACCCACGCTGTAACATTACAAGACTATTATCAGGAAAGATATAATATCGACGATAATGATTATCCCAATGCCAATATCGCTGACAAACTGACTATTGCCCTTCCGCTTTATCCGCAGATTACGAAGGAAGATCAGCAATATGTCGTGGAAAATATAAAAAGGGGGTTTAAAGGGGAGCTATGATTAAGAACAAAACTGTTTTTATCACCGGAGGCGCCGGATTTATTGCCAACGCCATCATTGGGAAAATGATTCCCAATAATAATAAAATAATAGTATATGACAATTTTCATCGCGACACATTGTCCGAGAGTGAATATGTCGGCAGTCCCAATCTGCAAATTGTCCGGGGTGATGTGCTCGATTATGATTTACTCTGTGAGTCTATGGCAAATACGGATATTGTGGTGCATGCCGCCGCAATCGCCGGAATCGATACTGTTATCCGCGATCCGGTACGGACAATGCGTGTGAATATGATAGGAACAGCCAATGTACTGGAAGCGGCGCATGTTAATAATGTAATTGATCGTTTTGTCGATTTTTCGACCTCGGAGGTGTTCGGATCGATGGCCTTTAAATCAACCGAAACCGACAGTACGGTCTCCGGTTCCGCCGGCGAGGCGCGCTGGACATATGCTGTCAGTAAGCTGGCCGGTGAACATCTGGCTAAAGCATACAATACATCATACAGTCTGCCAACCGTGACGGTTCGCCCCTTTAATGTCTATGGTCCGGGGCAGACCGGCGAAGGAGCGATACAGATTTTTATAAAAAAGGCGCTTAAAAACGATGATATACATATCGACGGCGACGGGAACCAGATTCGGGCCTGGTGTTATGTCGATGATTTTGTCGATTGTCTGATGCGCTGTCTCGAGGATAGCAAAGCGGTCGGAGAAAGTTTTAATATCGGTAATTCGCGGGCAGTGATGACGATTCTCGGTCTGGCGCAGATAATTTGCCGGGTTTTAAATTCTAAATCAAAGATAATCCATGATCCGCCGCTGTCGGCCGATGTTGAACTTCGTATTCCCAGTGTCGATAAAGCCAGGGATATACTCGGCTTTAAAGCTAAAATCGATCTCGAGGAAGGTATCGAGAAAACGGCCGCGTGGTTTCTGCAAAAAGAAAAGAATGGACAGAGAGAAGATATTATCCAGTCTGCCCGATGATATCGGGCAGTTGTACCGCAATATAAACGAACTTAAAACTTCGTTTCGCGACGAGTTCAAGCGGCAGTTCAATCGTTCGTTGCCGTTCGGCGATGAGATGTTCGATCGCTGGGAGCGAGCGAAATATCTCGGTTTTGGAAACGACAGTTCTATTTATGAAAGCAGTTATGTTATCGGCGATGTCGAGGTCGGTGAGAAAACATGGATCGGGCCGTTCGTGATGCTTGACGGTTCGGGCGGATTAAAAATCGGAAGTTACTGTATGATATCATCCGGGGTGCATGTTTACACGCACGATACGGTAAAATGGTCGCTGACTTCGGGTAAAGTTGATGCCGAGCGGGCATTGGTTACAATTGGGGATAACTGTTATATCGGTTCTCAGGCGCTGATAATAAAAGGCATCGAGATCGGGCATCATTCGGTTGTCGGGGCATGTTCGTTTGTCAACAAATCGATTCCCCCGCATTCGATTGCTGTTGGGGTGCCGGCCAAAGTTATCGGTAAAACTATCATCGATGGTAACAATGTGAGGATGGAATATTTTCAGGAATAAGTATGATTGCAATAATAGATTATGGAGTAGGCAATTCCGGATCGATTGTTAATATGTTAAAAAAGGTCGGGGTAAAATCGACCATTACTAACGACCGCTCGGAGATCACCGCCGCCGAAAAGATTATTCTTCCCGGTGTTGGCTCTTTTGATACCGGTATAAAAAACCTAAAAGAGGGCGGTCTTATTGATCTATTAACCGAACAGGTGATAGATAAGAAAAAGCCGTTTTTGGGAATATGTCTGGGGATGCAGCTTCTGGCCGGAGAAAGTGAGGAAGGGAGCGAAAAGGGATTGGGATGGCTGGATGCTACGGTGAAAAAATTCGATTTCAACGGCGACAGTCTCAATCTTAAAATTCCACATATGGGCTGGAATTATGTTAAGGGAAACAAAAACCATCGACTGCTGAACAATCTGGACGATAAATCCCGTTTTTATTTTGTACATTCTTACCATGTTAATTGTAACCAACCTGATGATACCTTGCTGACATGTAGTTACGGATTTGATTTCACCTGTGGGGTACAGCATGAAAATATTATGGGGGTACAGTTTCATCCGGAGAAAAGTCATAAGTTCGGTATGCAACTTTTAAAAAACTTTAGCGAATTATAATAAATATGTTAATTGCCCGTGCCATACCCTGTTTGCTATTAGAGGATAATTCCCTCGTCAAGACGGTAAAATTCAAAAACCCGGCCTACATTGGCGACCCGGTAAATGCTATTAAAATTTATAATGAAAAAGAAGTTGACGAGTTAATATTTCTGGATATTACCGCCTCGAAAGAAAACCAACCGCCTCCATTTCAGATAATCAGCGAAATCGCCGACGAGTGTTTTATGCCGCTGGCATACGGCGGCGGGATTACAACAATTGAAGATATCAGAAAAATATTTAACATCGGTGTCGAAAAAGTATGTCTTAACAACATTGCGCTTGAAAATCCGGAGTTGGTGCGCGAGACATCGCAGATATTCGGAAACCAGAGTGTGGTCGTTTCAATCGACGCCAAAAAATCGTTTCTCGGCAAACATTCGGTGTATAGTCATGCTAAAGGCAAGGTCTTAAAAATGGATGTTATTGACTTTGCGGTGAAGATGGAAAAGATGGGTGCCGGTGAGCTGTTGATTACCTCGGTGGATAAGGAAGGGACATGGGAGGGGTATGATATCGACTTGATTAAAAAGGTAACCTCGGCGGTAAATGTTCCGGTAATCGCTAATGGAGGAGCCGGATCGGTCGATGATTTCGCGATGGCTGTGCACGAAAGCGGCGCCTCGGCTGTTGCGGCCGGAAGTATGGTGGTGTATCAGAAAAAGGATTTGGGTGTGTTAATTAATTTCCCAAAAAGGCAAGTGCTGGATGAAATCTTTGAGTGCCAAACAGTCGAGGCCTGAAAAAACGGTCGGACAGATATGCAGTCGTTGTATCTACGATGATACGATTCCAAATATTAGCTTTAATGAGGAAGGTGTCTGCAATTACTGTCGTCAGCATGAACAGATGGATGTTGAATATCCGGTTGGTGATGAGGGTCGCAGACGATTGGAGCAGATGGCCGATGAAATCAAGAAGGCGGGGAAAAATCGGAAGTACGATGTGGTGGTAGGTGTCAGCGGCGGATGCGATTCGTCGTACATGCTGCACCTTGCCAAAGAATTGGGGCTACGCCCGCTGGCGGCGCATTTTGATAATACCTGGAATTCCCGTATTGCGGTCGAGAATATAAAATCGATTACGGAAAAACTTGATGTTGACCTGTTTACGTATGTCGTTAATAACAAGGAATATAATGATATTTTTAAATCGTTTTTCATAGCGTCGGTGCCGGAAATAGATACTCCTTCAGATATCGCCCTGGCGACAACACATTATCTTGCAGCGCACAAATACAAAATTAAGTACATCTGGGAAGGGCACTCGTTTCGCAGTGAAGGCATCTCGCCGATTGGATGGTTTTATATGGATGCCAAATATATCCAGACCATACATAATAAGTTCGGCAGTAAAAATATGAAAACTTTCCCCAATCTGTGGATGGGCAGATGGCTTAAATGGAGTATTATAAACGGAATCAAAAAAGTACGGCCGTTGTATTATCTGAATTATAATAAAGAAGAAATAAAAAAGTTTTTAAGCGAAAATCTGGGTTGGCAGTGGTACGGTGGACATCATATGGAAAACCGCACCGCATACTTTACGAACAATTATTATCTTCCGAAAAAATTCGGGATTGATCTGCGCTATTGCGAATATTCGGCATTGATTCGTTCGGGACGTATGACTCGTGATGATGCATTAATCCAAATCAAAGAGCCAAAACCGATTGATCCGGAAATTCTCGCGGAAATCAAAAAACGGCTGGATTTCACTGATGAGGAATTCGACGAAGTCATGGCCCGGCCGCCAAAAACATATCGCGATTATAAAACGTACAAACAGACATTTGAGAAAATGAAACCGCTTTTCTGGATGATGTATAAATTGGATTTAGTCCCGAAAAGTTTTTATGTTAAATATACCCGGCCCGATAATAATAATCATGGCTGATTATGAGTACACCAAGTAAAAAAGATTTTAAATTTACTTTTGATATAATTAAAAAGCAGTTTCGCGAGGTATTACATCACGGTTATAATGTAATTAACTGCCGGGATTATATCGATTTCAAAAAAAGCGGGAGGCCGGATAAAACTTTAATAAACAGGGTTGATATTGATTTTTCCTGCAAAAAAGCACGACGGCTGGCGGAAATATTTAACGAATTGAATATCACCGCCAGTTTTTTTGTCAGACTGCATGCGCCGGAGTACAATCCGTTTTCGTTCGAAAATTATCGTTGTTTAAAATTCATCCGCGATTCGGGATTCGAAATCGGATACCACTCGGAAATTATCGATCAGGCGGTTATATGGGATGAGGATGCGGCCGATTGTCTGCGTCGCGATATAAAAATACTAGAGACTATGCTTGGTATAAAAATTGATGGTGTCGCGAGTCATGGCGGTATGACCGGATTGAATAATCTTGATTTCTGGAAAGATAAAAAACCGTCGGAGTTCGGACTTCAGTATGAAGGGTACGATAAAAATCCGGAGTTCGACCTTTTTAATAATTCTCTTTATGTTTCCGATTCCAACTGGACATACTGGAAATGTTACGATCGGGGAACTTTAAAAGAGGGGGATAATCGATCGCCCGGGGAGCATTGCCGCGATAGTGCCCCGCTGATCTATTCATTGATTCACTCGGATACCTATTACGAGGAGCATTTTTATGAATAAGGATATGTCCGATTCGAAAGTCGATAGTAAAAAGACGTCGGTAAAATATACTATCGATGACATATCGCCATTGATCGTCGGCAAATATATCGTCGACGGTGATAAAGCTGGTAGGTACTTCACCAATGTTAAACCGGTTGGTGAAGCCAATGCCGAGTCGATGGTGTTTGTCGACCATACGCGCAAAGATAAACAGCAATTGATTGATAGTACAAAGGCCGGTATTATAATCTGCGACAGTACTATCGAACGCTCGTCGGATATGCTAAAATCAAGATGTTTTATCCTGGTTGATAATCCCAAATTCGTTTTCGCCCGGATTGTTAATCGTTTGTTTACGACTCGTTTGCCGTACGGTATTCATCCGACTGCATACATTCATCCGGGAGCGAGGGTGCATGCCAATACCTATATCGGACCGTTTACGTACATCGGGAAAAGTATGGTCGGTGAAGATACGGTTATTTACGGGCAATGTTTTATTTATGACGGAGTTACTATCGGCCGGAATGTGACTATCAATGCCGGGTGCAGTATCGGTGCGGATGGTTACGGTTATCTTCGGGATGAAAACGAGGAGTGGGAAAATTTCCCGCATATCGGCGGCATTATCATCGAAGATAATGTCGATATCGGCGCCAATACCTGCATCGATCGCGGTGCGTTGGGGAATACGATTATAAAAGAGGGAGCCAAGGTTGATAACCTGGTGCATGTGGCGCATAACGTCATTATCGGTCGCCATGCGGCGGTGATTGCCAATACGATGATCGGGGGCAGTACCAAGATCGGTGATTACGCCTGGGTAGCGCCTTCGGCGACACTTCGTGATGTCATCGATATCGGTAAGCGGAGTACGGTCGGACTGGCTGCGGTCGTGACTAAAAGTATTCCCGATAACGAGATATGGGCCGGTTCTCCTGCGCGGCCGATCGATGAATTTAAAGAGATACAGAAAAAATTAAAAAATCTGAAGTAGGTACGCTCCGGCCAGAGTCGATATGAAAGTTCTGCATCTTCCGGTAAATATAGCTTCGCAAATATCCTCTACCGTACGGGCGTTAAAAGATGTCGGTGTCGATGCACGCGGATTGGTTTTTAATAATACCGATACGCAGGATGGTCTCGGAATCGAGACATATAAAATAGTTCCGCGGCGAGAACATCCACTCCTGGGTATTAAACAGTCGATTCCATTCTGGATTGCGGCGTATAAGGCGATACGCTGGGCCGATGTTATCCATTGGCATTACAGCGAACATGCTCTGCCGTTTAATCTGGATTTGAGTATGGCGGCGCGGTTGAATAAAGCGTGTATAGTTGAGTTCTGGGGGTCGGATATTCGTATTCCCGAAGTGGCTATAGCTGATAATCCGTATATGGCGCGGTTGTATGACTCTTTCCCGCAAATGAAAATAACCAGAGAACAATCGCGGAATACACAGAAACATTTTGCCAATTATGGTTTTGATTGTTTAATCCCTGGCAATGAATTGATGCCGCATGTACAAAAGGATATCTTTCCATCACCATACAATACAATGGCGCGGGTGGTTCTTGCCGATTTTGAGCCCAAATACCCGGATCCCGATTGCACTAAACCGGTTGTATTACATGCACCGTCACATAAAGGAAAAAAATTTTCCAATTATATTGTTCAGACGGTTAAAAAATTAAAAGAAAAACATGACATCGATTTTCGACTAATAACAGGGTTAAAACATTCCAATGCGATTGCGGCTATTCGCGAATGTGATTTTTTAATAGATGAAATCGCCCCCGGTGAATACGGTCTCGCCGCGATTGAAGCGATGGCACTCGGGAAACCGTCGGTGAACTACATCAAACCTTCGATTAAGCCGCTGTTACCGGAGGAGCTTCCGATTGTCAATGCTAATGCCGATACGCTTGAGGAAGTTCTCGAGAAACTTATAACCGATGCGCAGAGTCGTTACGAAATCGGTCGTCGGGGCCGAGAATACGTCGAGAAGTATCACGATGCACACAAGATTGCATATCAACTGATCGGTATTTATGAAGAATTGCTGTCAAAAAAGAAACGATGAACTTACTATTATCCCTGCTATTTATATTCTTGTTTTACAAGTTTGAAAATTCGATTTTTTGTCAAAGCCGAGCGGGGGAAATATATTGAAGATTGTTTCTATCATCGGGGCGCGACCGCAGTTTATAAAGGCGGCGATGGTAAGTCGTGAAATCGCCGGTTATCAGAATATTAATGAAATTCTGGTGCATACCGGTCAGCACTTCGATGACAACATGTCCGATATATTTTTCCGCAACATGCACATCCCAATGCCGGATTATAATCTTGGCGTGAATAGTCTCAGTCATGGTGCCATGACGGCACAGATGCTTGAAAAAATAGAAAAAGTTTTGATAGAACAAAAGCCGGATAAAGTTCTAATCTACGGTGACACCAACTCGACTCTGGCCGGTGCCATTGCGGCGGTGAAACTTCATATCCCCATCGGGCATGTGGAGGCTGGTCTGCGTTCGTTTAATCGAAAAATGCCGGAGGAAATTAATAGAGTGGTTGCCGACCATGTTTCCGATTTATTGTTTGCGCCCACCGAAACAGCAGTGGATAATTTAAAACATGAAGGAGTCGCTGAAGAAAAAATATTTCAAACCGGTGACGTTATGTATGATGCCGCTTTGTACTATAGTGAAATATGTGAAACCGAAAGCGATATACTTAAATCATTAAATATCCAAAAGAATAATTATGTTCTGCTTACATTGCATCGTGCAGAAAACACGGATGATGCTGACCGTCTGAAAGCTGTCTTCAATGGATTTAAAAAGGCTGCGGGACAAATTTCGATTATACTGCCGCTGCATCCCCGAACCAAAATCGCACTCCAGCGAATCGGTCTATATAGTGATATTAAGGATAAATTAAAAATAATTGATCCGGTCGGGTATCTGGATATGATAAAACTTGAAAAACATGCAAAAATTATCGCTACTGATTCGGGTGGGGTGCAAAAAGAAGCGTTCTTTTTTAACGTTCCCTGTGTTACGTTAAGAACCGAAACGGAGTGGGTGGAGTTGATCGAGACGGGGTGGAATAGTCTGGTAGATACTTCCTCGGCTGAACGTATTGCCAATACTATCCTCAAAATAAAAGCGCCGGAAAATGTTGTTAAACAGGATGTGTATGGTGATGGACAGGCCTCGAAAAAAATAGTAACGGAGCTACTCAAATAATGAAACGAGCCGTACTATTAACCGGGCATTACTGGGGCAGTAAACGCCAGGCCGGATTTCATCAGATAGCGCGTTCCCTGCTTTGTAAAGGATGGGAGGTGCTTTTTTTTACGGCTCCTTTTAGTCTGTTGTCGTTTTTGCGACGTGATTATCGTCTTAAATATTTAAAAATGAACGAATTGAATCGTTTAATTCAAAAAGATAAAAATCTCGAAAGTTTTGTCCGATTTACATTGATTCATCCGGTAAATCTGAAAAGTCGTCTTTTAAATAAAACAAGTTATCGATTATTCAATCGGTATCAACACATATCGCTTGGGCAATCGGAGGAATTTATACGTGAAGCGGAATTGATTATTTATGAAAGTAATCCTGTACTTTTTCTGTTTAATCACCTGAAGACAATTTCTCCTGATGCCCGGATGGTGTATCGGGTATCGGATGATTTGAGACTGCTTAACTGCCACCCGGCGTTGATAAATATCGAGCAGAAATTACTACCCCGGTTTGATCTGATCAGTGTCCCCAGCCAGTATATATATGATGTTTTCGGGAACCGGCCGAATTTGAAACTTCAAAGGCATGGAATCAATAAAGAACTTTTTGATAAGAAGATGCAAAATCCATATCCACCTGACTATGAAACCAACCTGGTTTTTATAGGGCAAACATATTTTGATTACGATTTTCTGGATATTGCGGCCGGTCTTTTTCCCAAACTACATTTTCATATAATCGGGCCTTTGGATGAGAAAAGAATAAGAGATAATGTTCATTTTTACGGCGAAAAACCATTTGCCGATACGATTGCATTTATCAAACATGCCGATATCGGTTTGCATACATTGATTCATACACCCGGTGCCGAATCGTTTTCCGACAGTCTGAAAGTAATCCAATATGAATATTGCCGCCTGCCGATAATCGCACCCTATTTTATGGATTGTCGTCGACCGCAGGTTTTTTATTATAAACCGGGTAATCCTGCGAGTATCAGTGAGGCGTTATCGCGAGCGATGCAATATGACCGAAAAAATATTTCGGTTGAAAATGTTATTTCTTGGGAAAATTTAACAGAGTTATTAATCGGTGATAAAGTCGAGCAAAAAATAGTGGACAATCTGTTATAAATATGAATTGTTTAAAACAATGAAACTCCGTGCCGTTGACATATTGCGCTTTATTTTTAAACCGTACGGGATCGTTGCCTGCACGATACTTTTGAGTTTTGCCGCCTGGGCGCTTCCCGATTTTGGGATTTTGCAGAAGGGGTATGAGAATCCTCAGTCCGTCTTTTCGTTTGGGATGTTGCTGGCGATTGTCTGGTATGGTATGATAATTCTTATAAGCTGGGTCGGTTTTCAAACAGGACAGGCTTCAAGTTCAATAATTATGTCATTCGACCGCAAGGCGCGACTCGATGATTTCCCCGCGTATTGCTTTTTAAGTGCAGTCGGGCTTATCGGTTTCGTTTATGTATTCAGCTTGATGGTGTCAACGTTTGGTTTAAATCAGTTGGTTATGATTGTCGCCAGCGGTGAAGCCAATAAGTTCCATAAGGCGCTATATACCGATTATTCAATCGGCGTTTATTCTCTCAGATATGTTGTTATATTAAGTGGGGGGCTGGCGATATACCGTATCATCTCGCATATTTCAAGATCGTTTCTTGATATTTTGAATATCGTTTTGCTTCTGATGGTAGCTATTATTGCCAGTCGTATGTCGGTAGTTTTTGCGCTTGTTATCGGTTTTGGGTTGTGGGTGCTGAATGTTAAATCTGTTCGTATTCGAGTCGTTCGTTGGGTATTATTTTTGGCGGCGCTGTTTGTTCTGTTTGCGGCTTACAATTATTCCCGAAATATCAATTATTATCTGGCCGCTGGTAAATCTAATTTCTTCAGTGCCGGAGCATCGGAAATCATGAAATACCTGGGAACGCCGTTTCAGGGGGCTGTTGCAACCGGAAATGAATTCGAACAAATTATTCTATACCCCGAAAATGTCAGTCGCTTTACCGGTATTAATCATTCCCTGACCACCAACTCGGCACTGCTTCAACTTGTTCGGGAACATGGTTACTACAGTTTTCTGATAATGTTTCTGGCGGTGTCAATCAGCTCGTTTTTGATGGGCATGTTTTATCGACAGCGGAACAATTATCTGATTTTGATATATTTCGTTTTGTTGTATTGTTTTGCCGAAATCTGGCGCGTGTTTATATTTAATGCCGGGATTGTTATGACGCTACTGGTTTTTTCGATAGCGGCTCCGTTCGCTTCGATGTTTATCAAATGGATTATCAGCCAGGGGAAAACATCGGCTTCGAGTCATAATGTCGGGGTGCAATAACATGTTACAAAAGGTCCTTATAGTCAAACTAGCGGCAATAGGTGATGTTATTATGGCTTTACCGATGGCTAAACAATTGCGGGAAAAAAACCCTGATGTTGAAATAACCTGGATGTGCGGAAAAGCAGTTGTGCCGATACTCCGCGAAGTCGGCACTGTTGATGAAATCATACCAATCGATGACACCCGATTATTAACCGGCAATATATTCGGACGACTTCGATTGTTGTTGTCGATCTGGGTAAAACTGTTTGGACGAAAATACGATCTGGCTGTTATCGGTCATTCCGATTCGCGATATCGACTGTTAACATTAACGGTCAAGGCGAAAATAATACGTAGTTTCAGTCGAACAGGAACCCGTGTTTGGCCGGTTCCGGGACGGCATCATTCCGATGAGTATTATCGTCTGGTAACAGGTAATGACAGTCCGCAAAATGCACCGCTGGAACTTCCGGTTTTGTCACTTCCCCTGCCTGATAAACTGCGCGAAAAATTCCAACCGACATCGTATTCATCAACGGTTGCCTTTGCACCGGGTGGAGCGAAAAATGTTCTTCATGAAGATGCGATACGCCGCTGGCCGATAAAACATTATGTATCGCTGGCTGAAAAGTTGATAGAAAACGATATTCGTGTTGTTCTTACCGGGGCGCCTGATGACGCCTGGGTGCGCGATTCATTCGATGGTTTACCGGTTATTGATTTTATCGGCGAGACGAATTTGATTGAGTTGATTGCATTATATCACGCCTGTGATGTGGTTGTCACTCACGACAGCGGACCTTTGCATCTGGCCGGTCTGGCCGGAATACCGCTGGTGGCGCTGTTTGGTCCGACCAATCCTTACGAAAAAGTCCCGCGCGATAAACGGACTGAAATTCTATGGGGCGGCGAAAATCTTGCCTGTCGCCCGTGTTATGATGGCCGCGCCTATGCCGACTGCTGCGATAATTTATGCCTTAAATTGATCAAACCGGAGACTGTTTTCGAGACGGTGACAGCTATTTTAAAAACAGAAGTTGAATATAAACAGCCTTGATCCGCTCCGTTTTCAATTATAGATAAAATATTTTCGCCTAAAGCGGAAAACTATTCCATAAATCTATTACAAGACGGTTTGAAAGCCTGAATATCACGGCCGATTGTGTCGCTTAACATGTTGTCAGTTAATGCGTTGTCGTTGCCGCTTGGTAGTTGTGGCACGCTTTTCGCTTTAGATTTTAATGTCGAAAAGGTGAGAAGGTATGAAAAAAAGATTTACAGTTAAAAACAACGGTTTAAACTCGGCAAATGACTCTGAGTCGGCCGAGTTTAGCGAGAATCCAGATAGCCGGATTGACCTCTATACGGTCGCCGGATATTTATTAAAACACAAACGATTGATTGCAACGGCGGTATTATCGGTTATGCTTATCGCGAGTGTGCTCGTGATTACCCAGCCGAAAACTTACATCTCCCGCGCCAGTGTGCTGCCGTCGGGTAAAGCCGACAAGCTGGACAAATTAAAAGAGCTGGCTGGTTTGGGTGGTTCGTCGGGCGGCGATGAAAACTCATCGACTCTGTTCCCGGTTGTGCTTCGCTCGAATCTTATTTTAGATGCGGTCATCGAAAAACCCTATAACTTTAAGCTTGATGGCGAAATAACTACCGGCACCTTACGCGATTATTTCGGAACCGAGAACAATGACCTGCTTCGCGCCGGCTTGATAGGTATGACCGATATTAATGAAGATTTGGGTACCGGCGTGATATATATCTCGGTAATATCGAATTCACCTCGTTTTTCGCAGACACTTCTGCAGAATTATCTTGATGAACTGGAAGCTTACAATATCGATAAACGTCATTCGCGGGCTAAAGAAAATGTAGCGTATCTTGATAAAGAACTGGCCACCGGTGCGGAGAAACTGGCGCAGGCCGAAGATAACCTGGAAGCGTACCAGATGGCCAATCGTGATTGGGATATCACGGCCGATCCGGAAGTTATAAAAACATTGGCACGACTTCAACGCGATATTGAAATCAAAGCAAAGATGTACACGTTTTTGCTGGAGCAGTATGAAGTTGCCAAGCTTGATGCACAGAAAAATACACCGATAGTGTGCATTCTTGACAGTCCGTCACTTCCGACAATCAAAGCCGGTCCGAAAGTAATCAGCACAATCCTGATGTCCGGATTTGTCGCGTTGATATGTTTGATATTAGGTATAGTGGTTTATGAAAGCCTGAAAAAACGGGCCCGGGGACCTGATTGTGAGTCTTACGAACAGTTTCGTGATGATCTGGTGAATGCTTTCCCGAGGTCAATTGAGGTTATCAATAGATTACATCGTCATGATAAAAAAGAGATCTCGATGACGGAGACTTAAAAAGGGTGGCTAAACCGATTTACCAGGGAAGGTGAATATGCGGTTTGAATTTCGAAAATTTGTTTTAATTCTAATCCTGATACTAAGCCCGGTATTGACCCACGCCGATGTGGCTTATCCGACCGGTCGTCCACTATTTGATCTGGATTACAAGTTAGTTTATAATCATGCAATAGGTCTATCCAATCTATCCGGTCTGTCGCCAATCGGGCCGTTTTATTTGAATAATTTCAAAGATATCTCCATAAACTCGACATCACTTCAGCTTATCGATAACCTGTCCGACAGCAGTATTCGTCTTTTTTCGATAGTGACCGAGCGGATACAGGCGGCGCGCCGTGAACGCACCGATGATTTACTTTTACTGACCAGCGGTTTCCAATATCAGGCTTCCCCTTGTTTCGGGTTGATGTCATTGATTAATCTCGATCGCGCCAAAGCGATCGATCCGGTGTACTCCGGTAAAAAGTGGCGCGGGCTGGCCGGTGATATTGAAACCGCCGCCATATATTTTACGCGAGGCGGATTGTCTATGACATTGGGACGTCAAAGAGTGTTCTGGGGACCGCAGCCGGTCAATTTGATTCTGTCGGATATGGCCGAACCGCTTGATCTGTTTTCGGCCAGTTATAAAAAAGGAAGGTTACAGTTAAGTTTTCTGTTTGTCCGGCTTGATGAAAGTCGTCCTGATTCGTCGGATTTTGTACGACTACAGGGGCAGACTTTTCATGATAACCGTTATCTGGTAGGGCATCGGCTTGATGTTTTATTCCGCAAAAATTTACGTTTTGGATTTTTCGAAACATCTATATTTGGCGGCGAGGGTCGTCCGCCTGAGTTGTATTATTTAAATCCTTTGCAGTTTTTCCATGCCGCACAGTTGAATGAAAACGAAGACGACAACACAATATTGGGTCTGGACTTTTTCTGGCTTCCGATTAGAGGTTTGGGGATGTACGGGCAACTGATTCTTGATGATTTTCAAATCGACCGGAAAAGCCAGGGCGATGAAGAACCGGATGAAATCGGATTGATGTGCGGGCTGTTCCGGTCCGGGAATATCGGTCGTTTTTCACCCGATATCAAACTGGAATATGTTCGTATCGCCAATCGCACCTATCATCAAAGTCAGCCGCGTAATCGTTATTTATATCGTAATGAATTGCTGGGACATCCGCTAGGTCCCGATGCCGATTCGCTGTCGATTGTGTTTCGCTTCTGGCCCTCATTCAAACAATACACCGAACTGGAGTTGTCGTACAGCCGTCATGGTGAAGGTTCGATATATGCACCCTGGAGCGAGCCGTGGGAGGATGTTGAAGGCGATTACAATGAGCCATTTCCCAGTGGCGTCGTCGAAAAATCTATCAATTTGGCGGTGCGGATAAATGGTTATCTGCCGTTCGGTCGATATATTTCCGAACATATTTTTGCGACAATCGAAGGCAGCTACAGCTCAATCGACAATCGATTTAATGTCGAGGGTCAAGACGACCATACTTCAAGAATAAATCTGTCGCTGACATGGCTCGGTTATCTGGAAATTGGAATAATGGAGTAAAAATAATATTGTATAAACCGATAAACAGGATATATATCATGGCTGGTCGTAAATATCTGGGGCCGGCTTTATATGCAATTATAGGGGGCCTTTAATGAGTAAATGTGTAATTTTCGGCGGTGCCGGTTTTGTCGGTACGCATCTCACCAAATATCTGTTAAAAACCGGGCGATTTTCACATGTTCATATCGCCGATATTCGTCCGACCGATCTGGCCGGAACACCGGGAGTGACCTCATCGATAACCGATGTTCGTAATCCGATTCCGACCGACCTGATTGAAGAAAAACCGGAATGGATATTCAATCTGGCAGCGGTACATCGCGAACCGGGTGAACCACCGCACAGTCGCGGTGAGTATTTCGCGACCAATCTTCCCGGGGCACGCAATGTGTGCCGTTACGCCGATGAGGTTGGGTGTGACAATATTTACTTTACAAGTTCTATCTCGGTGTATGGTCCAACCGAGGGCCCAACGGAAGAGTCCTCCCCTATCCAGCCGACTACTCCATACGGCAGTTCCAAATATGGCGCCGAATTGATTCATGAAATATGGCAGAAGCAAAAAGCGGGACGACGGTTGTTGATTTCACGGCCGGGTGTGCTGTATGGCCCGGGGGATCCGGGTAATATTCTGCGTATGATTAAGGCTATCAAGAAAGGCTATTTCGCTTTCCCCGGCTCGCCGGATATATATAAATCGTATGGATACATATATGGATTTATTGATAGTATCGATTTTGCGATGCAAAGCAATCGCGATTATTTTGTTTATAATTATGTCGAGACACCAACTCGGCCGCTTAATGAGCTGGTCGGGACTATCAAGCAGTTTCTGAAAACCAAAGCGGTAGTGATGCCGATCCCGTTGTGGATACTGATGCCGGCGGCTCAAATTATACAACGGATATTGGGCTATAAAAATCCGATTCATCCGGTCCGGGTCAAAAAAGCGGCAACACCGACACATATTATCCCGCAGGCTTTAAAAGATACCGGTTTCGATTTTAAATATGATTTCCAGAAATCATTAATCCACTGGCAGGCGGATAATCCGGATGATTTCGCGGGACTTCTTCACGAATCGGCCGCAACCGAAATGACAAAAATAAAAATGGTTCGCGGCGAGGAAATTTCCGGCAATGTCAGAACCGCGCCCGATTCAAGGTTGCTAAATATCGAACAGGAGGAGGAAATAGAAGCATGAGTACGAATATTTCTTCCGATATTGATTTGAGTTCGCTTAAAGTTGCTATTGTGCATGAGTGGTTTGTTGATTATTCCGGATCGGAAAGGCTGGTCGAACAGATGCTGGAGCTGTTTCCGCAGGCTGATCTTTATGCGCAGGTAGAGTTTTTGCCCGATAATCTGCGTGGATTTATTAAGAATAAAAAAGTAAACACATCTTTTATACAAAAATTGCCGGGCGCCAAAAAAAGGTATCGCAGTTATCTTCCACTGATGCCGCTGGCGGTGGAGCAGTTCGATTTGTCGGGGTATGATTTAATACTGTCAAATAATCACGCCGTCTCCAAAGGTGTTATTACCGGCCCGGACCAACTGCATATTTGTATGTGCTGCTCCCCTATTCGTTACGCGTGGGATTTGACACATCAATATTTGCGTGAATCGGGACTTTCGAGGGGTCTGAAAGGATGGCTGGCCAAATATATTTTGCATAAGATAAGAATGTGGGATCATAGGACCGCCAACGGGGTCGATAAGTTTATCGCTATCTCCGATTTTATATCGCGACGTATCAAAAAAGTGTATGGTCGCGAATCGACAGTGATATATCCGCCGGTTGATATAAACTCGTTCAAACTCGAGGTTGAAAAAGAAGATTACTATTTGGCGGCTTCTCGAATGGTACCGTATAAAAAAATCGATATGATTGTCGAGGCATTCGCGAAAATGCCGGATAAAAAACTGGTTGTAATCGGTGATGGTCCCGATTTTAACAAAATCAAATCGCGCGCCACAGATAATGTAACCCTGCTCGGATTTCAGTCGACTTCGAAACTCCGCAAATATATGCAAAAAGCAAAGGCGTTTATATTTGCGGCTGAGGAAGATTTCGGAATTGTGCCGGTCGAGGCGCAAGCGTGCGGAACGCCGGTTATTGCTTACGGTAAAGGCGGGGCGCTGGAGACAGTTGTTGATGGTAAAACAGGTATGTTTTTTGACCGGCAGGAGCCGGACGCTTTGATGAAAACTATCAAACGGTTCGAGCAGTCGGTCGATTTTAATCCGGTCACAATCCGTGGGAACGCGCTTAAATTTTCGGTGCAGAATCACAGGAATAGACTCGAAGCGTTTGTAAAGAAGGCCATTAATGAACATTATGGCCGCTGTCGTGATATCACCACCGATCTGCCGTTTATCGGTGAAATAATAGCCAAACGCGGTAAGTCGGTAAAAGTCTCAAAAGCAACCTAAAAAGGATTAATAAATATGTGTTAAGGTAATTTATAAAATGTCGAGTACATATTATAGGAGTACAAATAGTTGAGTTAGAAGAATATATTATGATTTATTAATGGGATTTAATGTGGATTGGCAAACCCTAAAAATCTTAGATAAACTAAGAAAACCGATTAACTTCTATGGATTAGCACTGATTTTAATAGACGGTCTTTTTGTACCCATTTTGGTATTCAGAGATTGTTCATCGTCAGAAATCATTGCAATACTCGTAATAATGGCTGTTTGTTTTATAGTAGTTGTTAACAGATATACCGAACTTCAAAAAAGCAGTAATGAACTTAAAAAAGATATAGTAGCATTGATGCGTCTTCAAATTTCCAGGTTTAATAAAACCTATACCGGTTTGGAGAATACTCTGGAATTATTAAGAAATAAATTGGCCGATGGTAGTATTAAGCCGGATGGGTCCGGTTTGAATGAAGTTATGAGCAATTTAGATGAGATTATAAAAGACCTTGAGAATGACGAAGGTTTGTTATGAAGAATAGAGATGGTAACAACAGAGGTTTGGATATTATTCTGGGGAATAAAAGCATTAAAAGGATTCTGCTGACAATTGCTCTGTTTATTGTATCGGAATTGGCTTTATTTCTCGGTTTGATGTTATCCGGCGACAATTACCCGATTTATATGGTGATAATTCCGATGTTTGCCATTTTCCTGCTGGCAGTATATGCTATCACATCCATAATCGACTGGTCAAAAAATAATGATCCGCAGAAAAGCAACAATTCATCCGGAGAGGTCGATCTCAATGCGACTTTGCTGGCTTTAAAAGGTCTGGAAACCGATTTATCGTGGGAGATACGTCAGTTTAAAGATGTTTTATGTGAAAGAGACTTGCAAAATAACGATTACGGCTCAAAGCTAATAAAAATACTGGAGCAGTTACTTGAAAATATCAGGCTTAATAAGCCGAATGACAAAATTAATAATGTCTATGATTTGAAAATATCGCTGAGCGCCATGCTGATCGGATTATCCCAGGCGTCCCGGCAGATAGTTGATCTGGATCGCTTTAAAAAACCAACCGGGAAAAAAGTGCTTTCGAATGTCGATGGTGAACAATACGAGCGGATTCAGATAGATCAGCAGTCGATTAAAGAGCAGATAGAACAAAACTTGTCCGATACAAACCGAATCCCGGTTTCCGGCTGTTCCCCCGATCAGGAAACCAAAAAGTAACGAACTGCAAAACAGGGATAAACAGACCTGCATTTTATCGACTTTTGCTTACGCTGAAACATATATCCTATAGAATTTAATCCTGCTTTTCAACTTGTAGAATTTATTCGCTTCGCAGGGCTTCGACCGGATCTACCTTGGCGGCGCGTGAGGCCGGATAATAACCGGCAATCAGACTTACTATTATACCAAAGGCCAGCGCTAAAGCGATCAGCCATATCGGCAGTGCAAACGGATCAAAAGGCGGGATATTTTCGCGTTCCATAATCGCCCGCATCACCGCCGAGACTATCCGGCTGGCGGCCCATCCTATTATAATCCCGACGGTCGCCCCAATCGCGCCGATAACGGCTGATTCGGCCAGAAACATTATTTTAATTTCACGAACATCGGCTCCCAACGAAATAAAGACACCGATTTCTTTACGCCGTTCGACAATCGACATAACCATCGTGTTGATTATTCCCAGCGCCGCTGTCGCCAGAGCAATCAGGCCAATTACCGCCAGGCCGAGATTATAATATAAAAAGAAACGCCGGATTTCTTTGAACTGTTCGGCGAAACTAAACACCCGAAAACCGAGCGATTCCACTGAGTCTATTATTTTTTCCTGCGAAACATAAGGGTCAAGATTTAATGTTACTCTTGTGTAACTTTTGCTATTTTTGTTTTCGTCGGTTTTAAAAAGCATCCCTGCTTTGGCCGCATTGTACAGGTCAAGCGGATCGTTTCCGATTCCAAAGCCACCGGCGCTGAGCTGGGCCGCCTTTTTCTCCGGAATAATTAACGGCGCCACATTTATCTGCCGTGATCGAAAATCTTTCGTGATACCTACAATCGTCAGGGTATCGTAAGCTGATAATTGACGATTGGTAAATCCGTCAACAAAACGGCGTATCCCCTCGTTTAATTCCTGCCGCATAATTCGTTTGCGATATTTCGCATATCTTAATGAATCGATTTTGATAGCTTTTAATCGTTCACCCAAACTTCCGTTTTTATCATCAAGAATATTCACCAAAGCGCTGTCAAGACTGGATGCTTTGGCGCAGATTACTAATTTCTGCCCTATCACTGAATCGGGTTCGGTGATGCCGACTTTCTCCAAAAATTCATGTGTTACAAAAACCTCATCGGCGCTGTCGGATGAAAATGTCTTGCCATCCAGAATATTCGAAAAGAGTTTGATTTTTGTGGCGGCGATTGGAAGCGATCTTGCCTGCATAAAAAATAGCGAATCGGCGAAATTGACACTGACTTTGAAAGCATCGTAAGGATATACCAGGTTCACTCCCGGGATTTTGGACAGTTCCTGTATGACCGCATTGGTAAGCGGTTTTACTTCAACTGTGTCATTGTCGTCAGCTCTTTGCGGATAGACATTAATATTGGTGAACAGACCGAAATTTACATAAGTATCGGTGATATATTTCTGATTGCCGGCTCCGAATGACAACATCGAAACAAAGGCGGCAATCGCGATAATCACTCCGGAAATGGTCAAAAACGACCGAAGTTTGCTTCGCCACAAGTTATTCAGCGATATTTCTATTAAATCACGTACTGTCATATACTAATATCACGCGAAAGAGATGTGTCTTCGACAATTTTACCGTAACTCATTTTGACCCGACGTCGTGCGATTTTGTCGGCGGTCTCGATATCATGAGTAACCATTACGATAGTTAATCCTTCCTTATTGAGTTTCAGGAGTAAATCAATAATCGCCGAGGAATTGTCTTTATCGAGATTACCGGTTGGCTCATCGGCAAAAAGTACTTCCGGATTTTTAACCAGCGCTCGTGCAATCGCTACCCGTTGTTGTTCGCCGCCGGACAGGTCGGTCGGTTTGTGATCCATCCGCTCCGCCATCCCGAGTCGTTCGAGTATTTCGATTGCCTTATGTCGTCTTTCTTTTCGGGGAGTAGTACCGAAGTATAGCGGTATTTCGACATTTTTAAGGGCTGTTTGATTTGGTAAAAGATTAAACGACTGGAATATCATCCCGACTTTCTCTGCGCGGTAGTTTGAAAGTTGGCGTCGCGAGAACTTACCTAATTTTATTCCCTCAACTTCGATATGTCCCGATGTTGGCGTATCAAGGCCAGCTAAAAGATTTAGTAGTGTTGATTTACCCGAGCCGGAGGCTCCCACGATTGCGATAAATTCGCCTTTATTGATTGAAAGTGATATATCTTCAGCCGCTCGAACAATATGTTCACCGCGCTGATAAAATCGACAGAGGTCGAAAGTATTTATCCAGCCGTTTTCCAAATTCAACTATACACCTTTCATATATTTCACCGTGTAATCTAACTTTTTATACTGCCGACATCAAGTTTTTCACTCTCCAGGTCATTGTCGCAATGTTAGTTAAATAATGTTATATTGTTATGAATACGAATAAACTTCGGAGATGTTTTTGATGGTTGGTATAAAAATCAATGATTGTATCACACCGATTAAAGAAATTCTCGACAGTCGGGATAAAGATAAAAAAGATAAACTGCACAAGTTTATCTATCAGAACCGCAAAATAAACAGAAATCATCTATATAAGCGAAGTGTCGATAAGACAGTCGAAAGTCTGCTTGATCCGTCATGGCGGCGTAAAATCGCACGGTTCAATCCGACCGAGTGGCGGCGAATAGCAAATAAAGTCTGGCGACGAAGTAAAAAACTATTGGGTAATGTTCCGCCGCCGGAAATAGTGCTTTATCCCGGATTTGGTTCGTCGAACGGCCGCGTTTATAATATCGATAAAAGGCCGGTAATCGGCGGGTCGCCCGATTTTCCGTTAACGACCGGGAAAAATCTGGAAGTTCTGATCGCGCATGAGTACGGACACATTATACGGTTTCGCAAACTGGGGACACCGCCGATGTTCGCGCCGATATATACGATGATTTATGACGAAGGATGGGCGACCTGGTTTTCGGTGCAGATACTTCCGGAGCTTAAATTAAGTCAGCTGTTTATGTCTAATCTTCATAAGATGATAAATATGCCCGACCCGTCGGGCGGGTATCTGAGATGGTGCCGTAAGAATTTGAATCTAATCGGATCCGAGGCGCAGAAGGTGATTAAATCCAAAGAAGATAAAATCCTCGGGCAGTTTTTTCAGTGCCGACGGTTCAAGAATGATGATACCCCAATCCGAGTCGGTTATTATCTTGGTTTGCGAATGATTGATATGTTATCTGAAAACTATACGCCGCGTCAGTTATTACTCCTCAAACCAACCGTAAAAAAAGTATCGGGTTGGATAGATGAGTTGGTGGGTGAATCGAAGTAGATAAGCTTCGCTTAGGTTTGAGCAATGAATTTGTATTTGAAATTCAATTTACTCTCACAGATTTTATAAGTCTAACCGTATACGTAAGAAGTACTTATTTTGCAGACGTCATTTTAAAAATCGACTGTTTTACACATTTCCATAATCGCCTGTCAGTTAGGTAGTTACCGATTACCGCTTGACAAACGCGAAATGCTTTTGTAAATTGATTATGGAAGTTTACCGAATAAGTTATAACGGAGATCTCCCCCTCTTATCCCCGTTTACGGTAAACTTCCTCTCTTTTTAGCGAGTAAATTTTCAAGTATAAAACGACGTTGATATACCCATTACCCGACGAAACGGGTATGGGCTGCGACATTTATGTTTTAAAGATATATTGTGGCGCAGACATTTCTTTCTGCGTGTTTGACACTAATATTCGGACGACTCTTTACCTGTCATGGTGCGGAAACTGTAGATACGCCACTGGTCGTTAATCCGGCGCAGACCGAATTTGTTATAATATTGCTTGCTGGCTTCTTTATCGATAAACGATACCTCGACAAAGGCACTGTCGCCGTGGATTTCGGTATTACCGACTATCCGCTGCATATCAAACCATACCGTTTTGGTTAGTCCGTAACCGGTCAGGTCATCGAGTAATTTTTCGGGATTATGAAAAACGCGCGGCTCCTTTCTTTGAAGGGCATAATCGTACTCGGAGATATTCATCAGCGATGGCATATCGAGTAAATTAATAATTCCGGCCCGGTCATCGCGTTCCATCGCACCGAAAAGTTTTATAACAACATCTTTTGGAGATCCGCTACCGGGTCCGCTGCAACCGATAATTAGAGAGAAAATTAACAGTAAAGATACACATCCAATCCCAAATGTTACTCGATTTTGCCCAAACAAATTACAATCCTCCGGTAAATGTTACTCTATGGCTGGTTCCCAGATCGGCTTCCGGTGAAATCGTATAAGAAATCTGTGCTTTCTTATAATCGACACCGAAGCCTATCGAAAATCCTGCGAAATCATCGTTACCCGCGCCGGTTTTATAGTTTTCCCCAAAACTCGACCAACCTAATCGCAAATACAACGGTTTCAGATTCAGCCACTCGGTTCCGAGCGCAAAATACGGATCGTTATCGGTCGGTAATACAATATCGCCGGCAATCAATACGGGAAGTCCCTTTAATCTTTGCGAGCCGCCCGCTTTAATATAAAGCGGAAGCGGGTTGGTTTCGCCATCCTCCACATAACTACCTAACTGCGAACCGAGATTTTGAACCATCACACCGACATTGGTCCGTCCGTAATCAAATGAATATTTGGCACCCAGATCAATCGCGAATCCGGTCGCGGAATAGGCATCCAGTTTTTCGTAGATAATCTTTATCGTACCGCCGATTGACATATTCGGCTTGGCGCGCATGGCATAGCTGGCCGCAAACAGTATATCGCTGCCCCCGAAAGTACCATCGGTAACGCCGTTGTCGTCCGTCCGAATAAACTCGCCGTAGTTTAAATAGCTAACATACACCGCAACTTTTTTATCTTCGGCAAGCGGGTGAATATATCCCATAAATCCGGACTGCATATCGAAAATATTATTATGATAACCGGCTATAAAGCGTTTCCCTTCAAGCCCGGTAATGCCGGCTGGATTGTAATACAGGGAAGATTCATCATCGGCCACACCGGTGAAGGCGCCACCCATTGCGGTTGGACGCGCGCCGATTTGAATTTTCAGAAAATTAAACGAACGGGTTCCGACGTTGGAGTTGTTTTCATCGGCAAGCGATAAACCGGGCAGTAATAGCACTACTATTAAGACCGCCGATAGTAAAATATTTTTGTGTAATTTCATTTTTTCCTCTTAAACATTAAATATATACTGTTTTCGGAATCTGTTCAATAAAAATTACCAGCTTTTGGTGGTTCGATTGATAACATCCTGAACCAGTTTTTGGGCCGCCTGTACCTGTGCGCCCTCTTCGTCGGTTGCTACCTGGATAGCGCTGGCGTCACTGGTGCCGACATCGGTTGAATAATAACCTTCACTGTAAAATATCTCTTTCCAGATAGGTTCTTCGCTTTCTCCTTTCTGGAGAATGACATCAAAAACCAGTTTAACAACATACTGAGAGACATTGTCCGACTCGTCGTAGGTATATGCTTCTCTTTTGTAATCAGTCAGCGTGCCGCTAATAATCGCATCGGCATCTTTAGCCGAGACAACTTTCATACTTCCTTCGCTGATAAAGGCATCAACAATCAGATCGGTCATACGACTGGAAAGTCCGGCCTCGATCGTTTTGTTTTCGATTTGTGAAACAGCGATAGTTTTAATTGATGATTTTCCGCCCGGATTGAAGCTGTACACACCACACCCGGCGATAAACCATAAAAGAGCAAAGCCGATTACCAATATAGTCCGATTTATCATGTCATTTATTTAAACAAGAAAAGTGCGTCGAAGTTTCTCATAAAGGCTACTCATAGACAACTTTTCCCTGTTTTATTACTTTTCCAGCCAGATTTATGCCGTAATGGTAGGGCATCTCGCGGTAATCGTTCATTTTCCACAGGACAACATCGGCCGGAAGCCCCGGTTTCAACTGTCCGATTTTGCCGCCGCGATCCAGCGCGCAAGCGGAGTTAACTGTCATGGCTGTAATGGCTTCCGCCGCTGTCATACCATAATTGAGGGCGGCCAGAGTGACTATTATCTGAAGTGATTCGGTATAGCTGGAACCGGGATTACAATCGGTTGAAAGCGCCACAATTACCCCGGAATCAATCATTTTGCGGGCCGGGGCATAATTTTTCGAATTCAATGAAAAAGTAGTCCCTGGAAGCAATACTGCCGCTACCCCTGCCTTAGCCATTGCTTTTATGCCTTTATCGGAAATATATACCAGATGATCAGCCGACAGCGCCCCCATCTCGGCGGCGAGTTCACCGCCTCCGCTCGACGCTAACTCGTCGGCATGGAACTTTAATTTCAGACCATGTTTTTTGGCGGCCGACATTATCTGGCGCGACTCTTTAATATCAAAAACGCCTTCCTCGCAGAATATATCGCAAAACTCAGCCAGTTTTTCGTCGGCCACTTTCGGAATCATCTCGTCAGTCAGAAGTTTTATATATTCATCCCGCTTGTCGCGGTATTCGTCGGGAACTTCGTGCGCACCCAAAAAAGTCGGTATCATATCAATTGGGTGAACTTCATTTAAATCGCGAATAACTTCCAGGGATTTTATTTCCGCCTCGGTCGATAAACCATAACCCGATTTGGCTTCGATAGTAGTTGTACCGTACGATAAAATAGTCGTCAGCCGTTCCGATGTTTTTTCCATCAACTGACTGTTCGAACTATTGCGTAGGTCACGAACCGAGGCGCGTATTCCGCCGCCGGAAGCGGCGATTTCCATATAGCTTTTTCCCTGAATACGCATCTCGAATTCGTTCTCACGCGTTTTGGAAAATACCGGATGTGTATGCGGATCGATAAAACCGGGGGTAACCACCTGGTTTTTGGCGTCGATAACACGACAACCTTCGGCCAGATCAACACGCCCTTCGATTTCTTTTGATTCGCCAACTGCCAGAATTTCGCCGCCGGCCGTTGCCACTGCACCATCGGCTATTATACCAATATCTTTCATCCGGTCGCCCAGACGCGGGACCGGGCCATCCATGGTGATTAACTGGCCAATATTTTTAATCAGTAAAGTTGCTTTTTTTGCACGTGCCATAATTTATAGATATAAATCCAATATTTGTTTTGACTCCGTTTTATTTAAACGGATTAATGTAATTATTAAGCGGCAAAAAAGCAAGAGGTGAGGCGATAAGTAGTCTATTTTTTGGTCGGGGTGCCCTGCTCGAACATGTCAACCTGTTTGGTAATACAGCGGCAGAATCCGTGAAATATAGCACAAATGCCGCCCATCAGCGAAAATATTCCCCAGAATAGCGGACGCGCGAAAACGTGCGCCAGTTTTGGCTCGGAATGCGGTAATAAAAGAATACCCCAGGTTATCAGGAAGGCACCGATTATGATACATGCGTGGCCAAACACCAATGTCCCGACACGTCCCTTGACAAAACTGAGTGTGACCAATGTTGCGCCGATTAGAATCGGAATTAAAACTGCAATACTAACATGCCGGGTAAATGCATATACCCCCAAAGGCGATTAAGAGAATACCGAGAATGAATGTAATTCTGCTTGGTTTCATATCCTGAGTCCCTTTATAAATTATGATTTATATACGGATGGATTTGCAATAAGTTCTCGGGTTTCATTTTGCGTGTTTAATGTAATTCTCTTGACAGACGAACAGCAAGTTTATATTATATAAATAATGGACAATGTGTAAGAAATTCTAACTTCGATTTCAAAGGCTACGTTGGGTTTGTCATTTTTAAATATCGGCTAATTACCTAACGACTATATCGTGGGTTTTTGCAATAACGGATTGGGTTTTATTAATTAAACAAGGGAGGTGCCATGAGACGGCAGTTTTCACTTCTAAGTACCAGGCTAGTGCTGTGCCTTTTTATCGGACTTTTGTCGGCGATGGGATTTTGTACCAAATTGGCTGAAGCTCAATCAGGTTCGATTTATGTTGAACCGACCGGTCCAGGTGTTGGGCCCGGGGATACTATTTATTGTGATTATCCCGTAACTTTTAACATCTATTATAATAATAATACTGCTAACTATGTGTGGGGTATGACAAATGGATATCGGTTGTATTCACCCGACGGAGCAAACTGGCAAATACCGGTATATGATACAACCGGCGGGCTTGATAATTACTTCGGTACGAATGTTTACCTTTATGAATATGATTTAGACGGCATCGATGCCGATACAATTGCCCTTGGGGTGTACACCTCCTCCGGCAATGGTTTGCCTCCGGGATTTAATAATTGTGTTTTCACAATTAGTACTGAATTGGATGCTTCTCAGAATGGTCTTACATTGTGTCTCGATTCATGCAAGTATGGTGTGGCGGGTGATTGGATATGGGCTGACAGTCGGGCTTATTTGTACCCCGCCTGGGGTGGGCCGTACTGCTATGAAATCATGCTTCTCCCGAATCAACCGCCTTCCATTACAAACGGTCCGACCTCTCTCGAGGAAAACCATTGTAATTTTATGTATTATGATTTTGATGCTTCCGATCCGGAGGGTGATAATTATTGGTTCGAGCTTATTGATGGACCGGGGACAATCGACTCGATAACCGGGGAATGGACATTTATGCCGTCGATAGAAGATGTCGGGTCAATGTATTTTACTGTCCGTGCCTGCGATACCGCCGGATGCGGTGTTGAATGGATCACCGATATAATGATAACTAATGAAGCCCCGATTGTGGGCAATTGCGTTAATCTTAAGGCGTTCGCTAATGATACACTTTCTCATCAGTTTGACGCAATTGATCCTGACTGGTGCGATGATGATTTTATTTTTTCGATTCTATCGGTCGTACCCTCCCCCGCCGGTCCTGTCTCCCTTGAACCGGAAACCGGTTTGTTACAATTCGTTCCGGATACGGCCGATGCCGGGATATCATTTGATATAGAAATATCGGTTACTGATGGTTTGGAGGAAGATATATGTTTATTTATCATAGACGTTACCGCGACGGTTCCGAAAATCAGAATTGAATATATACATGGCGGCATTGCCGGGCAGTACGAGTTTGTTTCGATCTACACCGAAAGTATGGTATATGAAATGGGCGGTTTTGATTTTCTGATTGCTTATGATTCCTCAGCGTTGACATTTATGGAATCAACACCCGGTCAATTGCTCGAGGATTGCGGCTGGGAGTATTTTACCTATAGATATGGTTTCGATGGAAATTGTGGTGATGCCTGCCCAAAGGGTTTGTTGCGGATCATTGCTTTGGCCGAGACTGAAAACGGCGATGAGCACCCGTCGTGTTACGGACCGCCGGAATCGCTGCCCTATGAACTTGCACAAATTAAGTTTCTTTTGGATGGCAGTCTTACTCCGGGTGATTCTATTCCGATAAATTTCTGCTGGTGCGAATGCGGCGATAATGTAATCTCAAATGTTGATGG
>Ga0272443_10000659_pt1 | contig 59356 bp, 39 predicted proteins | sample SSMAcet12_FD_193581 | JGI IMG/M metagenome (GOLD analysis project Ga0272443, IMG submission 193581) | Marine sediment archaeal communities from Little Sippewissett salt marsh, Falmouth, MA, United States - SSM-Acet-12 | ecosystem: Environmental > Aquatic > Marine > Wetlands > Sediment ... | reverse complement strand
TATAGGATACTCCTGGGCATTACATTTCGGGTGGATGGCTGTTATGTTCGGAAGTTCTCCCCGCTATGAAGGTACAGGAATGGGAATGACTGAACCTGAGAAATTCAATATGTTTTTAGGTTCGCATGAGATGTTAATTATATCAGGCATTCTGGGGATAATAAGCTTGATTTATATGGTCAGGAAAGATCATACACATTCGGTTATGAATAAAACACAATAATTATGGATTTTAAACTGGTACTTGAATTTTTGATTGATCTTAAGTTTAACAATAATAAAACATGGTTTAAAGAGAACCAGGAAAGATACCAGCAGGCAAAGTCAGAATTTGAGGAATTCATAGGAATACTTCTCCCCAGACTGAAGCAGCTGGATGAAAGCATTGATGTGACCTCCCCGAAAGAATGTATTTTCAGGATTTTCAGGGATGTCAGATTCTCAAGCAATAAGGAACCATACAAAACAAATTTTGGAGCATTAATAGCCAGAGGAGGACGTAAAAGATCCTATGCAGGATATTATATTCATATTGAACCGGACGAATCATTTATTGGAGGTGGAGTTTATATGCCCGAACCAAAGGTGCTTAAAGCCATCAGGACCGAGATTTATGAAAATATCACGGAATTCAAAAAAATCATCAACAACGATGAGTTCAGGAAATTTTTTGCTGAAATTTATGGAGATAAGTTAACGCTTGCACCAAAAGGATTCCCTAAAGATTTTAAGGATATTGACCTGCTGAAGTATAAACACTATGCGGTGGCATATGGTGTAAAAAATTCATTCTGGACTGAGGGTAAGGAACTGATTGATGATCTTATGAATATTTTTATTGCACAGTATCCTTATAACCTATTCCTGAACAGGGCAATTGAAAAAGCAGGCTAGTTTATTATTCCTGGTTCTTATATATGTTTATTGCCCGGATTGAAAGTTTACCCTGTAGGCCTGGTATTTTATAAAACATATATAATATCCACTCAAAGACAAATAGGATTTTACCTGGATAATAAATCCTCAGCATCAACAATGATCCTGTTGAGTTATATCCAGCCACACTGGTGAAAGATCATCAGGTTGATCAGTCTTTTCTTTATTACAACCAGGGAATATGATGAAAAACAAAATTAATATAGCTAAGTAATTTCTCATGTTTTCGATGTATTAACCCTTATTTATCTGACTGATCAACGTATTTAAAATTCAGTTCTTCTTGATAATACACTATGTTGATGTTTGGCTTTGATAAGGATAAGATTATTAAATAAAATGTCATAATGCTGATTATATGAATATTACAGCTCCTATCCCCTATTCTGAGTATAACAGATTATGACAGACAATTACTTATTGACTGCCTGAATGGTATGATTGACAAAAAAATAGTAATTTAAGCTTTGCTATTAATCGGAAAAAATAAATAATAATTAAAAAATCGCAACTGTATGTTCGTAAGAGCAATTGAAAAAGCTGCAAAATATACAAGAGCAATACACACCATTACAAAATCATATGGCGGTAATGATATTATTCCCGGGGCTGCAACCTTATTTTTTATAAATGACCTGGGGTATGCCATTACCTGTAAACATGTGATCGAGTTGATTGTACAGGCAAGAAACATTCGTGAGAATTATTTTACTTTCAAGACGGAAAGGGAAAAATTACAGCGGGGCGAAAAATCACACAATAAGCTCAAAGAGCTGATGCTCAGATATAAGATAGATGATAAATCTACGGTTCATTTAAAAAATAAGTTTGTTGCCTGCGTGGATAAAATGTCAGGTCTCACATGGCATGTTCATCCAAAATATGACCTCGCTATTCTGAAATTTAATGATTTTAATAAACTTTACTGTAATGAGTTTGCTGTCTTCAAAAAGGACACTGATGAAATTAAACAGGGAAAATTCCTATGCAGGCTTGGTTTTCCTTTCCCGGAATTTACGAACTATAAATATAACAGTGAAAATGATGAAATAGAATGGACAGCAAAGGGTGTAAACACTTCCCCCAGATTCCCGGTCGAAGGAATGGTTACAAGATTTATCGGAGACGGTAAAGGAGGTAAATATGGGATTGAACTAAGCTCACCCGGATTGAGAGGGCAAAGCGGAGGACCACTCTTCGATACTGATGGATTAGTCTGTGGCATGCAGAGCAGAACAAAGCACTTGCACCTTGGCTTTGACCTGGAAAACCACGAGATCCTAGCCAAAGGACAAAAAAAGAAAGTAAGTGATTATTCATTTATTCACCTGGGCGAGTGTATACATGCTGATATTATTAAAGATTTTCTTAGAAAACACAAGGTTGAATATCATGAACAATAATTGCGACGGGTAACTTTATCTTAGCACCTGGCCCAATGCTCAATAATATTTTTCTTATTTTTGATTAATGCCATGAAGGTTGTCGACGCAAAGGACTTTGAATCTGTATCCTCCTTTTTCAGAGGAGAGAAGGGGCATCGTCGCGCTGAATTTGTCATGCACTTACTGTCAATTGATAAAGTGAACCGCTTATATGACAACTACGGTGCATATAACGGTCCCGAATTTACATCCAGGCTCCTTGATGATGTTGGAGTAGATTATGTTGTTGGTAATGCCGAAAGGCTGAAATCTTTGCCAGAAGGATCATTCATCACAGTATCCAATCATCCGTACGGAGGTCTTGACGGGATAATATCCATAGACCTTATCGGCTCCATACGTCCTGACTACAAGTTCATGGTCAACAAAATACTATCCCGGATCAGGTCACTGGACGGGAGTTTCATTTCAGTAACACCAACAGGTAACAAGAAGACCGGTGTGACAGCTGCAAGCTTAAGGGGCATACGTGTAACACTGGAGCATTTGCGTAACGGTCATCCTCTTGGTTTCTTTCCCTCGGGGGCAGTATCCGATTTCAGCCTGAGGGATCTCCGCGTAAGGGACCGAAAGTGGCAGCAGAGCATACTTCACGTAATCCATACGGTGAAAGTACCCATCCTGCCATTACGTTTTTTTGATAAAAATTCTCCGTTTTTTTATTTCCTTGGGCTTATTAACTGGAGAATACGGATGTTAAGGCTGCCATCGGAGGTATTTAATAAAAAGGGCAGGAATACCCGCATTGGTATCGGGAACATCATATCTGTTAAAGAGCAGGCAAAGTATACCAGCGCAAGTACTCTCGGCACCTTTTTACGAAAAGCGGTATATGAGATGCCGCTACCTGTAACTTTCATTAAACGCAAAAATATTAAGCTGGGGAATTATTAATTAGGATTGGATGGCTGGAAAAAAATTAAAGCATGAAAAGGCATAAACACGATTCTGTGATCAAATCCGTGTTCAGTGACAGAGCAAGGACTAACCTTCTTAAGAAACAGGAGGAGATAGCAATAAGCTGGCTTGTCCAGCGTATTCCTACCTGGATTACTTCAAATATCCTGACAGGCATTGGCTTTTTTGGAAATATTATTGTATCTGCCAGTTTTATTCTTGCTGCCTGTTTCAACAGGACATATCTGTTACTGGGACTGCTGGGCTTTCTGATAAGCTGGTTCGGTGATTCCCTGGATGGAAGGCTTGCTTACTACCGAAATATACCTATGAAAAACTACGGGTTCACTCTTGACATAACAATAGACTGGATAAGCATAATACTTATAGGCCTGGGCTATATCATATATGCGAATGGTATATGGGAGCTTTTCGGTTATGGTTTTGTGGTCCTGTATGGCTGGGAAATAATCCTGGCACTGATAAGATACAGGTTAACCGGTAAATATTCAATAGACATAGGTATAATGGGGCCAACGGAAGTAAGGATCATTATAGGTGCTATAATGATTGCTGAAGTATTTCTGCCAGGCTCTCTTGTATATTCCGCTGCACTGGTGGTTATTGTCCTTTTCTCGGTTAACATTATTGATACCCATAAATTACTTCGTGCAGCTGAAGAAATTGATAAAAAAGACAGAAAAGCAAAATCATAGACTATATTTGTGAAAACCGAACCGGGGCCCATGGGAAAAATATGTATTAAAGAAGTCGTAACGCGGAAAGATCTCCGCTGTTTTATCTATTTGCCAGAAAAGGTTCACAGGGATGATCCCGATTGGCTGCCTCCCATTTATATGGATGAGTGGAAGACATTTGACAGGAATAAAAATAAGTCCTTCAACTATGCCGACGCACTGCTTTTACTGGCATTCAGGAATAACAAACCGGTGGGCAGGATAATGGGTCTAATTAATAAAAGGCACAATGCACTTACAAATGAACAACATGGAAGGTTTTGTTTCCTTGAGTGCTATAACGAGTCTGAAGTATTCCATGCTCTCATTAGCAGTGTAGAGGACTGGGCAAGGCAGAATGGGATGCAGAAGATAGTCGGTCCTCTTGGCTTTTCCGACAAGGACCCACAGGGTTTCCAGATTGAAGGATTTGAATATCCACAGTTCATTACAAGCCCCACAAATTCTCCTTATTTGGTTAATCTTATAGAGAAGGAAGGATATGTAAAGAAGAAAGACCTGGTTAACTACCTCGGTGACCTTCCTGAAGAGTTTCCACTGGTATATGAGAGAGTACTGAATAGGATTAAAGCAACCCGGGAATATAATATTATTGAATTTAAGACCAAGAAAACACTTAAACCTTTCATTATACCCGTTCTTGAACTGATGAACGAGACCTTTTCGGATATCTATGCTTTTGTTCCTCTCAACGATAAAGAAAAGATTGACCTGGCTGCACAATATCTTCCTATTCTTGATCCAAAGTTTATCAAAGTAGTTGAAAAAGATGATCAGCTCGTAGGATTTGCCATAGGTATGCCGGACCTGAGCCCGGGTATAAAAGCATGCCGGGGCAGGTTGCTTCCCTTCGGAATATTCAAGGTATTGCGTGAATCCAGGCGCTCAAGGAAACTTATCATGATGCTCGGAGGGATTAAGAAAGAATTCAGGGGAAAAGGCATTGACGTGCTGATGGGTGCCAAGATAATTCAGGAAGGAATAAACAGCAAGATGGAAAGTATCGATAGCCATCTGGTACTTGAAGAGAACCTCAGGATGAGAGGTGAGTACGAAAGGATTGGCTGTAAAGTAATTAAGAGGTTCAGGATCTACCAGAAAGAATTATAACAATATCGGAATATATTCACTAAAAAAGCTAAGACCTCCATTTAATGGGCAAATCCAAATCCTGGTACGGGATTTGATGTTATTTTAGTGAAGAGATGGTTCTTCTAAAAATAAAGAGATGAAAAAATCAATAATCACATCAATCCTCGCACTCCTGATCACAGGATGGAGCGCACTGGGAGCCCAGGATTTTCCGGATGAATATCTTGGACTGCCAGGTGACAACCTCAACCTTTATGCAGTGATGAAATTGTTCCAGGAATCTGAAACACTTGAAGGCTTTGAAAGAAGTTTGAACAGTGAGGATTCAAGGATTAACAATCTCGATCTCAATGGTGATAACATGGTCGACTATTTAACAGTCGCCGATTATGTTGATAGAAATGTTCATACAATAGTACTGCGGGCTTATCTGAACGAGTATGAAAGCCATGATGTAGCTGTTTTCACAGTGGAGCAATTAGGCAATGGTGAAGTACGGGTGCAGCTGATAGGTGACGAGGCCCTGTATGGAAAAAACTATATTATTGAACCTATATATGCAGAAACACCCAACCCGGGATACATGGGTAATGCAGTTAACGGTCGCAATGTAGCTGTAGTTACAACTACTTATTATGATATTGCCTCCTGGCCGGTAATAATGTACATATACCACCCAAGATATGTTGTATGGCGTTCATCATGGCACTGGGGATATTACCCGGTATACTGGAATCCATGGAGACCGTATTACTGGCACTTCTATTATGGATACCATTACAACTGGTACTCACATTACCACAAGTATTACCGTCACTGGAAACATGTACGTTATAACAGGTACAACACCTTTTACGCCAGTAAAATACGCTCACATTCACCAAGGGTGAACGAAAATATTCAAAGGGGTGTCTACAGGGAAACCTACTCACGGCCTGAGCAGAGAAGAGCAGGTGAAGCACTATACACAAGCTCAAGAGCATCAAGACAGCCGAGCCAGGTTGATGCGCAAAGGAACAGGACCAGTACAACAACCAGGCAGAATACGGATGTCTCGCGAAGGACTACTACTACACGTTCTGAGAACAAGGCTGTAACACGACCTGCAACACGCAGTGAGAACCGGTCTGCAACAACTCGCAGTACAAGTACTACACGAAGGTCAGTAACAACGACACCGGTAAAAAAGTCAACCAGCTCAAGAAGCACGACTGCCAGGGTATCAGCAGATAAAAACAATTCAAGAGCTGCAAGCAGGGTTCAGAACAGTAAATCTGCAAGAAGTACAAAATCGACAGTCTCACGTTCGAGTAATACAAGACGAAACAGTAAGGTGGCGAACAAATCGACTAAAAGCACTGCCAAAAGTAAAAAATCAGGTGAGTCGAAGAAAAGCTCCACAAGACGCAAATAGCACTCAAATTTAAACCTTCAAGGCGTTGAGGCTTGCCAAACAGGATATATTACTTACTTTTATCAGGTAAACATTTCTATAACCATTATGTTTACCTGATAAATTTTATTATATGGACCCATTAATCGAGATTAAAACCAGAGAAGATATCCCGGAGAAATATCGTGATACTCCGGCTGGCTTATTTCTGGAATACCATAACCTGGAGAGAAAATTTGAAAAACACAACAAGGCTGAATTACTCATAGGTATGTGTATGGACAGTCGCCAGGTATTGAATATACCCAATAATTTCACTTATGTATTGCGAACGGGAGGTGCCAATATGAGGGATCTCGACTTCAATCTATCCTATGCCATAGCTGTTGAGGGAATAAAGTATATAATTGTGCTAGGCCATACCAACTGCGCAATGATCAACCTGATGTCAAAGAAGGATGATTTTATCAAAGGCCTTGTTGATACAGGGGGATGGGAGAAGTACCTTGCAGAGGAACATTTCCAGCAATCGGAACCTGTATATGAAATAAAAAATGAAATTGATTTTGTGCTGAAGGAAACCCGGAGGCTAAGGCTTAAGTACCGCAAAGTGAATGTAGTACCAATGCTTTACAGGGTGAAAACCAATCACATCTATCTTATTGAAGAATAGATCCCCCTTTAAACATTGTTTAACTGTTGAACTGTGTAATTGTTGAACCGGGCAGGGTTATATTGCCGTAGGCAAATGAATCCTGCAAGCTCGGCGAGGCCAATTGGGTTAAAACCCTTGCCCGATTAAACAACCCGATTAAACAGTTTAACGATTTAACGATTCAACAACCCCTAAACCCCTCAACCCTTCTGAAATAAGATTTAATATTGCCTTACTGCGAGCTCTAATAACCCGCTTGCCTGAGGCAAACTCGCAATTCTCGGTTAACGATTTTAGATATCAGATCCCGGTTCAACCTTTAGATTTTAAGGTTTCTACACTTCCTGAGTTGGTGAAGAATAATAGCCCCGTTAATACACGGGGGGAGAAGACACAAGCAGATACCACACCCCCGGAGGGTGATGCTGTATTCCCATTCTCAAGTCGGATTTGAGCCTTCGTTAAAACTATTGTGGCTGAGACCTGACGCATCTACTTTCAGCCCATATTTATTTGTGGATCAACAAGACTTAGATTATTATGAGCCATGGCCAATAGTGGACGGGCTAAAACACCGTATGGACAAGCTTTCTCACAGAATCCTTCACAGCCAAGGCAGGAATCTGGTTTTCCTCCGGGGAGTTCTTTATATTTCTGCATGGCATATTTCTCCTGCCGTTTATTATTGAAATAATAATTATAACGCAGGATGGTGTTTACAGGAACATTATGAGGGCAATAAGATTCACAAACCTTGCAGCCTATCCGGCAAGCGACATTTGTTAAAGTTTTTCTTAGCTCTGTCAAATGAGAAAGGGTTGCAGGTGTTACAGGTTCATTTGCATATTTAATATGAGATTCCAGTTCACCGAAATTTTGGAAATCAACCAGAACGGTATTAACATCCGGATTCTTTAAAACAAACTTTGTGGCTACATCGCTGAGATCATCGTCATTGCTTATAAAACCATTTGTTTCCAGATAAGTATGAGCGTCTTTATAATATTGTTCAAATTTTTCATAGGTAGTTTTCCAATATTCAGGGATTTTTTCATTATTAGCTTTGGCCTGCTCTTCAAAATCCTTAAACATATTATACATTTTAACCGGATTGGATTTCATTACGGTTGTAGCAATATTTTTCTCTTTAGCAGCTCTTAGCACTCTTTCTCCCTGCTCATAAGAAAGAAAATTATAAACCACCAATAACAGGTCAAATCTCCCATCATCTATAGCGCACAGTAAAATATTCTCCATTGTATCTTCCGGATTTCCCGGAAAATAAGAGCCATGACATGAAATACCACAAAATCTAACCCTTCCTTCCTTTTTAAGCTGAGCTAAAGCAGCATGAAATCCTTTATGGTTAACCATCTCACAGGATGTAGCCCCCTGGAGTTGAAAGCAATCAATATAGTCCACTTTCAGGTTTTCTAAACTTTTCCTTGCACTTGAAAGAATATGTTCTTTTGGGCCAAGTGAATCTGCATGAATCTTTGTAGTAATAAAGAGCTTTTCACGATCAAATTCATGTATTATACTGCCAATATCCCTCTCACTTGAGCTATAATTCGGAGCTGTGTCAAAATAGTTAATGCCCGCATTGATCCCTGCTTTCAGTATCGCCGGATTTGCAGGTCTGCCAAATCCTATATTTGATACTTTGAACCCGGTCCGGCCAAGAATACGGTATTCACTAATTACTGGTTTTTCATTATCCTGTGTTTGAATAGTAGAGGCGTAACTTTTCTTCCCCAATAATCCGGCACCTAAGAATCCTAATGAAGAGTTTCGGATAAATTTTCTTCGGTTTAAGTTTTTGTTTTTCATATTGATGGTTAAACGGTATTGATAAGTAAGATAAAATAATATAAGATACGAGTCAAGAAAAGCATGTCCCTTCGATGTGCTCAGGATGACAGTGAAGCCAGCTACTCAGCCATATGTTCCGGACTCAATCCAGGCATATTAAGCTTATTCTTTCTCCGTCCTCCGCAGCCTTGGCGAAGGCTCAGATAAGACCGGAGGAAAGGCAAGCAACGAAAGACAAAAGACGAAAGGCAAGCGACGAAAGATAAAAGGCTGATTTTTTGGAGATGAGTATAGCATGGGAATAGATAGAGTCGCTGATGGCACTGGGTTATGATTCAGTGGGAAGGCTTAATGAAGCAGAAAAGTCGGTGAAACAGGCCAATGATCTGAATGGTTATAATCCACCTTCGTCAAAACTATGGCTCACACAGTGCAGGAAAAATGGGAAATTCTGACCAGGGCGGAAATAATTCAGGGAGTTATTAGGATTTAATGATGAATTGTTGAAAATATTATGACAAAGTCTACTTACGATTATTTTTGTTTTCCAGATAATCGTCATAGGCCTTGAAGCCAGTACGTTCATACAGATCCCAATAACGGCTGTCCGATTTCAGGTTCTTAAAAGCAGGGGAAACTTTCAGATGTGGTATCTCCGGACTGCGGTTATAATATGCTTCCTCAAGCCAGCGGAAAGCTGAATCAACTTTACCAACACTTGCATAATACCAACCTATATAGTATTCAGGACTCATGGAAGATGAGGTGTCACTTCTCAAAACAAGTTTATGTATAATATCCTGTGAATGTTTGATATTTCCTGTTTTATTATAAGCAGTAGCAAGGCAAGCCTGAAACCGGGGAATGCTTATTTCAGGGTCGTTAATTTTTTCCCCTAATTTCAGGTAATGAAGAGCCGAATCATATTTTTCAAGCCTGATATAAGCTTCTCCTGCCCATATATAAGCATCTTCATTCCAGTTTTCAAGCATATTGTTTATCGATTCAATGGCTTCATCATGAAAGCCTGATAAAGTCTTTCTGATGATTTCCCTGTATTGATTTACAAATGAATTCTCATGGCTTGAAAACAGGATACTTGCGTCCTCAAAACGACCCATCTTAACAAGAAATTCGCCGTATTGAGAAGGTATACTGGGGTGATTGGGCAGAATTTCCATAGCTTTAAGGAATTCTTTTTCAGACTTTACATAATCCCAAATAAACCAATCGTATAACATTGCCAGGCCAAGATGAGCCCGTCCATTCCCGGGATCAATTTCCAGAGCTTTCTGGAAGTAATCGAGTGCATCCCATCCTGCAGTGCTCATTTCTATATCTCCCCCATAGTTGGCTGTTCCAAGAATATACACACCGGCTAAAGCATATGCTTCAGAATATTCCGGATCCTTATTAATTGCCTCAAGTACCAGATTAAAAGCTCTTTCATTTTTACCAGAGAAACTTGTAGTATCTCTGTAAAAACTAAAAATATGCTGTGCTTCCTGCAACAACTCATATGCTTCCCGACTTGTTGTAGGAATTCTCTGGATATTCTCCTTTTCCATTCCTGTAAGGAATGCCTTTAAATGGTCTGCAATTTGGAGTGCTATATCAGACTGCAAGGAAATAATTTCTTCATATGATCTGTCATATTCCTGCTGCCAGAGATGTTTATCGTCTTCAGCTTCTATAAGCTGGGCAGTGACCCTCAATTGGTTGCCAATCTTCTTATAAGTACCTTCAAGTATGTAGTTCACCTTGAGTTCATTGGCTATTTCAGGTGTTAACTTATCTGAATCCCGATACGCAAGAACAGAACTAAGAGACACAACTTTATCAAATGATTCTATTTTAAAAAGGTGATTAATAATTTCATCTGTCAATCCAAGACACATATATTCCTGTTCAGGATCATTACTGAAATTTTTAAAAGGGATCACAGCGATAGATTTTTCCAGGGCTGTCTTAAGCGTAGTATTTTTTCTGCTTCCTGTTATATTGAATATTAAAAGTCCTAGAATTACTGTGATACTCGCATAAGTAGCAATCTTCCATACATTTGAACTGGCAGGTTTTTCCAGTTCCTGATCTTTCTTTACAGGTTTGGTCTTTTTTACTCCTTCAGGTGTGATGTCATACACCCAGGATAGAATAATTGAGACAATCAATCCAACACACAACAATACAAAGACCAGCTTAAGTGTCCAGTCAGGTAATCCAAATGGTTCAGCAATGATAGATACCAGTTCGAGGATAACATAAGCTGCAGCAGCGTATACAATAATTACACGTATTACTTTCCTGCGTTTAAGTTCCTGCCAGAATTTGAATGGATTATCTGATTTATCAGCCATATCTGGTCGGGTTTGGATATATAAATATAAACCAAGAAGCCGGGAATGGCAAAAAATCTTTATGGTTTAGGAGTTTAGGGATTTAGTAAGTGTTTAATCGTGTAAATGTTTAGTTGTTTAATCGGGTTGTTGAACCGAGTCCCGAGGAATCGGGACGAGCTCGCGAGCGGATAGTGGTTGTGGATTTTGTGAGCAAGCAATTGTTGAAGTGTGTAATCGTTGAAATGGGATTTAATTGCTAACATAAAGTTCCCAGCACCTTGTTAACCAGTACCTATCTAAACCTTTCTGCTACCTGCTCCGTCCGCCGTAGTCCGAAGGACGAAGGTGGGCTCCGGGCTCAGTCCCGGTAAATCCAATTTGTTTTTCTTCTTATACCTGTTCAGGTCATTGTCCAGATTACCCGGCTTTAACTGTAATGTTATAGTATAAGAATTATTTCTTTCCCGTTTTGTATGTACGAAAAAAGGTTATAATAATACCGGTAAGCAAGGTTATTAGAACCCATATCCAAAATCTTGGTTGAGGAACATCCAATCTCATATCTAATGCTGGTATCATTGGAATCAGGGCATTTGACAGGCCGTGAGCATACAGTCCGGCAAAGGGTTTGTTTCCGGAAATATTTAAAATCCAGGAAAGAATATATGATGAACCGATAGTAAATATTACAAATCCTCCAAAAGGCATATAGGTTTGACCGGTCCCTTCAATGAACCATAACGGTAAATGCCACACACCCCAAACAGTCCCGAGGATTAGGTTTCCAACCCATACACCGTATTCTTTCTCAAGTCTTGGCATTGCATAACCTCGCCATCCAAACTCCTCCTGTCCACCACCAAGAAACATCATCAAGATAAGGTACGGAAAGAAAACCCAGATCGAAGGAAACAACATGGGTAACCTGTCGTGGCCAAAAAATTCCGGGAATATCCAGGCTACAAAGTTAAGTCCTCCAAGGATAAGGAAGCTAAATAGATATGCTCGCCACCCCAGGTTTATATCGAGAAATTTCTTTAGATATTTACGATTGGCACCTTTCCCTTCTTCTCCCGGCAGAGTAAATAAAATCCCAACCAAAGGTCCAAACGCTCCCAGGGCAAGAATAGGTGTTATTACTTGTTGTGGTAATTCCAGCGATAGGTTAAATACACCTGCATTCAATATCGCAATTGAAATCCATATTACCCAGGACCAAATGAATGTTAGGATAAAAAATCTACTTAAACTTTTCATCAGGGTTGCTTAAATACTTACCGGTCTTAAGGTATAAAAAAAAGTCCTAATCCCGAGAATTAAGGCTTTTACAAATACAATTAAAATTTTCAATCTAAGTCTATCCTGATTTAAAAGGCGCCGCTGGTTTTATCTTTTGCTTTTCTGGATTCTCAGCCTCAGTCTCAGCACTACCTTTTACACTACCTTAAGTTATAACCGTATTATAACCATGGGCGAATAACGTGTCTATCCCTGACTACCATCAGGCATGCATTCTTCCGGTATACCAAGGTCCAGGAACTACTTTCCCTGCTCCCTGCTCCCTGCTCCCTGCCCCCTGCCCCCGGGCCTCTGCTCAGTCTGGCTCCTAGGTAAATTAGCCCACCGGGCTAATTATTAACTTTCGGACCCATCTGCGGGAAACATGCATGTTGGAGAAGAAGCCTGATTGGATAGGAGAGTATTAAATAAGTTTTAAACTATGGTTTGGATAAATTTGTGACAACATAAAGGAATAAGGTATTAAACCTTACTTGATTAGACTAGTTTCGGTTGAATTGAAATAGTTGAGAAATAAATACTAAGTATAATGTGGACTATCAAGACTCAGATTCTGATGAGCCATAACCAATAGTGGTCGAGTTAAAACTCCATACGGACAAGCTTGTTCGCAGTAGCCAGGGCATGATGAACAGCTACCTGCATTTGCACCTGCCAGAAGGTTGTATTGCTGAATGGCGTATTTCTCCCTTGACTGGGCTATGAAGTAATGGTTATACCTCATAATTGTGTTTACCGGGACTTCAAAAGGGCAGCTAGGTTCACATTTCCCGCATGCATGACGACAGTAAAGAAATCCGCAGTTTTCCTTAAGAGCGTTTATTATCGAGAGATTTTCGGATGTGAGTTTTTTTCCTGATAAAACAACATAGTCATTTATATCTTCATAGGCTCTGAATGATATAAGGACCGAACTTACAGCCGGATTATCAAGACAGAAACACACAGCAGCTTCTGTTCTTGTTCCCTTGCTGAATCTGGGATTGTTATTTAAAAATTGTTCCGCTTTTTTCTGTTTATCAATGATAAGCTCATACCTTTTTTTCGTGTAATCGGAGATTGGTTGGTTCTCTCTTTGCGCCTTTCTAACACCGGTCAGTAATTCTGAATATCCTTTCCCCAGAGGATCGGTTTTCATCAGCATTGTACCAACATTCTTTTTTGCACATGACTTCAGGATGTTCTCTCCCATTTCCCTTTGTACATAATTGTAAACAAAAAGAACATGATCGAATCTTCCGTCTTCGACAGCCCCGCAGATTATCTGTTCCATATTTTCCCTGTTCATTTCAGTATGTTCTGATCCGTGTGATGAAATGCCGCAAAATTTTACCCTCCCTTCTCTTTTAAGCTGTTCAAAAGCCCTGTGAAATGCCTTGTTCTTTACTGCTTCAGTAGAGGACGGATTCCATAGCATCATACCGTCGAGATATTCTGTGTTCAGTCTTTCAAGGCATTTTCTTGTTCTAAGGACAATATCCTCCTGCTTATCAGTTTCAGCAATTCTGAGTTTTGTATTTATAAAGAGCTTCTTCCTGTCATGACCTTTTATTGCTTTTCCGACAAGAATTTCATTATTGCCATTACCGTAAAACTCGGCAGTATCGATGATATTTACTCCCGAATCGATAACCGCCTTTAGAAGGTTCTCATTAGTCATTCGTGCAGGACCGCATCCTATGTCAGATACCTTAAACCCGGTTCGCCCCAGGGTCCGGTATTCTCTGATTTTTGGAATTTCATCATCCTTATCCTGCAACGAATTAGCAAAAGACTTTTCTCCCAATAATCCGGCTCCCAGTACACTAAGTGAAGAATTCCTGAGAAATTTCCTCCGGTTTAATTTGTGGTTTTCCATGTTTTTGGTTTTGTGGTTAATAAAAAGCAAGTTATGATTTCTCAGGATGCAAGTCAAGAGAATATTGTTTGATAGCCAGATAGATGACATTACGCCACAACCAGGAAAAAGATTGAGAATGAGACTAAATACTAATGACAAAGGGTGATAGGAGTTGAGTGGATAGGGGCCATCTTCACCCATATGGTTTCGGCGGCCAGGGATTTAGTGTTTCGTACACCTCACATCTCGTACCCGGAACCAGGTAACTATCCAGCAGACTAATCATATCCTGGATAGAAGGGAACCTGGTCTGACAACAAAGTTTGTCAGCAACTATGCTGACATCATGACGGTTCCCTGCCTGGACAGTAGTCTTGGGCAAGATACAGATCCTGAATCCAGTCCAGGATGACAAACCTTAATTCGGGTGTCATTTCTATTTTAGAAAACTTGTTCATTACGCATCCCTCTCCTAATGGCATGCAGGCAATATATGTGAATAGATGAATTCCACAGGATGTTCATAAACCTCACCTTTCGTATCTGCTGTAACAACAATTACCATATCATGATCAGGAATAATAAAGATATACTGTCCGAATGCACCGCGGGCTGAGTAAACAATATGATCTTCTTTATTATTAACATCAGGCTCCTGTATCCACCACAGGTACCCGTAACCTGTTTCATTGCCCCGTCCTTCAACATCAAAATCCACTCTTTTATTGAAAGACTCATTCACCCACCATTCCGGGATAATCTGTTTACCATTCCATTTTCCCTTCTGCAGATAAAGGAGCCCGAATTTTGCCATATCTCTGGGGCGCAAACTCAATCCTCCCCCGGTATGAGGGTGTCCTTCAAAATTTTTTATCCACCATTTTCGCTCAATACCAAGCGGAATAAAAAGATGCTCCTCCAGGAATTCATCGGCATGTTGCCCGCTTGCTTTCTTTAGTATTGCAGAGAGAAGGATCACTCCACCACTATCATATTGATACTTAGTTCCCGGTTCACAAACCATCGGTCTGTTTAGATAGAAAGAATCCCAACCTGTAAATAAAGCATTTAATTTATAATGAGGTGAATCAGGGCCTCGTTCATGATAATCGGTACCTGTTTGCATCGTCAAGATATCTTTCAATACCATCGATCTTTTGCGATCATCCAGGTTCCTGATATCAGTCATGTCAGTGAAAAATTCCAGTACATTTGCTTCCACACCTTCTATATAACCCTTATCAATTGCAATTCCTATTGCAGCCGAAGTAAAGCTTTTCGTAACCGACTGGAGCATATGAAGCTGATTAGCTGAATAACCATTGAAATATTCTTCCGTAACGAGATATCCGTTTTTTACTATTAACAGGCTGTGCCGATCCGGAACAGGTTTTTCATTGCTGAAGATTTCGATTAACTCTCCGATCAGTTGTTCATTCAAACCCTGTTCAGAAGGAGTGGAAACAGGAAAATCCTGGGCCTGGCATCCACTCCATAAAGCAACTGAAATGGCAAACAAAGAAATCAATCTCATATATGATTTAGTTATAATAATCATGGCTCAATTGTGGAATTGCAAAAGTACACTGGACAAATATTTAGGTCAGGCAGATTTAACGGTTCGACAATATTGTTACTGAGCTCAATGATCACATAGGCTGCCGCAGCATACATTGCTATGACGCGGAATACCTTCCTGCGCTTCAGCTCCTGCCAGAAGTTATGAGGTTTTTCAGGCATAATGGCCGGGTTTGGATATATAAATATAAATCAAGAAGCCGGGAATGGCAAAAAATCTTTATGGCTTAGGGTTTTAGGGGGTTAGAAGTTTAGTAAGTGTTTAATCGTGTAACTGTTTAATTGTTTAATCGGGTTGTTGAACCGAGTCCCGAGGAATCGGGACGAGCTCGCGAGCGGATAGTGGTTGTGGATTTTGTGAGCGAGCAATTATTGAAGTGTGTAATCGTTGAAATGGGATTTAATTGCTAACATAAAGTTCCCAGCACCTTGTTAACCAGTACCTATCTAAACCTTTCTGCTACCTGCTCCAGGGTAGCCGTATCATTTTCCAGCTTATTCTTTCTTACGAAGTTGTTTGATAATGACAAATACAAATCTTATGAAAAAAGCTATCGAAATGATCAATAAGAAGATAATTGTGATTAGTATCTGCATATTGTTCAGATCAAACTGGAATTGCATTTGCTGGAATTTCCATGTAGAATCTTCGTTAACCATAACCCCGCTAAATCGTAACGGAAGTACCAGGAACCTTGACATATCAAATTCAACATAGCCTATTGTTGATACCCAGGCTACTGAATTATAGACTGAAATATTTGCCTCTTCCATTAATAAATATACATCTCCCCAGTAAAGCCAGTCAGACTCAATAAGGCCACGAGCTCCTTCGTAATCATTGAGAATTTCATAGGGCATTGTACCCAGGATATGGATATTATCTTTTGAAATAAGTTCAGAACAGAACTCATCTAATTTCTCAACATTTCTTTCAATATATCCTTTCTCAAATTTCTCAAGCTGATCTGAAATGCTATTTCTTATTTCTCCAAGGGCGTTCCCTTTTGAGAATGGGTAATGCTTCTCTCCATTATAATATACCTGGTGAGGCATCTCAAATGTTTTCCAGAGAATAATAAATGCGACCACTGATAAAATAAAAGGGATAGAGTTAAGAATAGTTTTTTTCATATGAAGGGTAAATTTTTATTTATAGTCATTGAAATGACGGAAGACCAAGGAATTTGTTGCAGCCTGAAGTGAAATCAGAAATCAACAATCAGAAATGGTTAAGAAGTTTAGATCCACCTTCGCCCCTAGTACTCGGGGCGATCACGGCGAAGCCAATTGGGATTTAACTGCTTACCCAGTACCTGGTACCCAGATAACGAGCAATCATCCTTCGTCCCGAGACCTCGGACTTCGGACGACATAGCGGACTATGTACGACGAAGTCGGAGGACAAAGCGAGCAACCAGTAACGTGTAAACGGCTCAGTCCATTCCTCCGGTATGCCTAGCTCCAGGAACTTGGCCCTGTGCTCTATGCTCTGTGCCCTTTGCGAAGCCTCCGGTCCCATCTGCGGGAAAAATGACACATTGTATGGGAATCAGGATGGATTGGAGGAAGTTGGTTGGATTATTGATTTGGTTTGTGAACAAATTTGTGACTCTTGCCTCGTAAGCTGTTACTGATTATTTGTAACTAAAATCAGTTATCAGAATACTTATCTATTAATTGCTTGAATTCAGGCAGGTCCCATAATGGTTTCCATGCAGGATCGAGTTTAAGTCTATTAATAGATAAATCACTTGGATTTGAAAGAAGATAATCCAATTGTTTAAAAGCTATATCATACTCTCCCACCATAGTATAGATAAGCGCTAATTTTTCAATCATTGCCATTCCTCTAATATGGTCTTTATCAATTGGCCATAATTCGGTTGCATTACGCCCGGCTTCCAGGGCTTTTTCTTTAAGACCCAACCCGGCGTAACAAATTCCTAATGCGCTATAATATCTTGGATCATTTGGGTTTTCAAGGATTTTATCCTGCAAAAAGATTCGCGCCTGATCATAATAATCGTTAGCCTCATCCACTCCCATAAGATCATATATCTTAGCGTAAACTAATAGCATAGGATAATAGAATTCCTGGTCGTTATAAACTTCAAAATTTGTGGTATTTAGTATATCAATGGCATTACGAAGGTTTCCATCGTAAATATCCAAATTCACTTTACCTATTACTAAATCATCGTAATCAAAAGGATTCAAAGTAAGTTCTGCTTCTTCATAGGTTTCTCTTGCTTTTTGGGTATTTCCCTCCCAATCTATGAATGATTTTGATTTAAGTTCATATGCGGTTGGAAACTCAGGATTAAGATCAAGAGTTAAATCATAGTATTTTAGAGCTTCTGGATATTCTCTGAGAAAGTAGTATGTATTTGCTAATTCAAATGCGTACTGGGAATTCTTAGGATCATTACTAAAACATTCTTTCATCATCTCTGATGCCTTTCTGAATTCCCCCATACGACGACTCACAATTGCCTTATACCATAAAGCATCAGTATTGTTGGGGTCATTTTGCAAGGCCAGGTCAAATTGTTTTAGGGCTTCTGGGTAATTAAGGAATCCCACATAATAATAATGCCCAAGAGCAATAAAGCCTTCAGGAATATCAGGATCCAATTTAAAAACTGTATCTATTGCCTGTTTAGCTTTATTTAAATTATCCAATGAATAATCAACAGCCCAGTAAAAGTATAAGTATGTTTGGGCAAGCTGAGTATAGGCCAATACAAAATCCGGGTCTAATTCAATTGCTTTCTGGTAATTTTTTAAAGCTAGACTAAGATCATAATGTTCATAACTGTGTATAAGAAACTCATTGCCCTTCAAATAGTATTCATATGCTTCCGTGTTTTCAGTCGGGGCACTTTCAATCTTATCTATTTCGTCTCTTGACAGTATTGTTTTTAGCTTTGATGCAATATCCTTTGCAATATTTGCTCTAATCGTGTGGATATCACTCCAATCACCACCATATTGCTCAGCCATAAGGTGCTTATCAGCCTCTGCCAGTATTACCTGAACATGAATGCTTACTTCTCCTTCCTGAAGTTCAAAAGTACCTTCTATAATAAAATTCGTATTAAGCTCTGCTCCTATCTGAGGCATTGAAGGTTTATCAGATCCCTTATAATGCAAACAGGAAGTAAATGATCTGACATGAAATTCCTGAATATTAGTTAATTCAGTAGCTATTTCATTTGCCATGGCATCTCCCAGATAACGATTATTTGTGTCGGGACTAAAGTTCATAAAAGGGAGAACTGCAATTGTCTTTTCAAGCTTAGATATGTCATTAGATTGTCTAATGTTACTTGCAAAATAAAACACAATAAAAGCAATAATTATCACCAGGCTTATATATGTAGAGATTTTCCAGCCAATTGACGTGGTCTGAATTACTTGTGAGCTTTCTTTAGTTGATGGTTTTGTTCTTTGAACTCCTTCCGGTGTAATATCATATACCCACGACATTACAATACTTATAAGTAATCCTACGGCAAGCAGTACAATTACCAGTGTAGGAACCCACTCAGGTAATCTTAAAGGTTCTGTGATATTATTAACCACCTCAAGTATTACGAATGCAGCAGCAGCATAAACAGTGATAACACGAACTACCTTTCTTCGTTTCAGCTCCTGCCAGAAGTTATGAGGTTTTTTAGGCATAATGGCCGGGTTTGGATATATAAATATAAATCAAGAAGCCGGGAATGGCAAAAAATCTTTATGGTTTAGGGTTTTAGGGGGTTAGAAGTTTAGTAAGTGTTTAATCGTGTAACTGTTAAATTGTTTAATCGGGTTGTTGAACCGAGTCCCGAGGAATCGGGACGAGCTCGCGAGCGGATAGTGGTTGTGGATTTTGTGAGCGAGCAATTGTTTTGTTAATTATAAATTACCTGATTTAACGGTTAAACAGTTAAACAGTTAAACAAGCTCCAAGTTACTTGATTTGACGAATGGATCCCATATCATATTGTTATATAATATCACATGGCTATTTTTCTTTATAATATTTTATCAGCTCACTGTATGTCTTTCCCTCAACTATAAGCTTTATTCCCCTGGTTGTATAAATCCAGTCATCAAAAAAACTGTCCAGGTCAAGTGTGGATAATTCCTTACAATGATTAATGAATTCATCCAGGGTTGCCCCTTGTCTGTGATTGGCTGAATAAAATGAGCCGATTATGGTATTAAAATCATCCTGCCCGACAATATCATAGAAAATTGCAAAAACTACCATCCCAAGAGTATAAGAATAATCAGTCATATTATGGATTCCATAATCTTTAATTGGAATGGTCTGATATTCCTCATTCTCTTTAAATCTATTCCGTACTCTATCTATGAAATCCTGAGCTGCCTCAGAAACAGCATTTTCCCTGTTGTCTAATTTTTCCATTAACAGAAATTGCATTAACTGTGCATAACCTTCAGTTTCAAATCTACTGGGTTGATCCTCCATATTTCTTACATTCCATGAATGAGCTATTTCATGGTATATTACCCTGTTATCATTTGATTCCTTAAAATTTTCTGCTGACATTATGATAGCTGTTATATCTTGCTGTGAACTATATCCTTCCGGGACCTCAATAATCGAAAAGCCCTGATACTTATAAAGAGGACCAAACCAGCTGGTATATAATTCATAAGATTCACTTAAAGCCTTCATGATTTTCTGTGCTCCAAGACTATCCTCTTCAAAATAATAAACCTTGTTTTCATCTTTTTCAAGAATCTTATAGTCTGAAATCGCGATATCCAGTCGCCAGGATGGTTTTTTATTGCGAAATATAAATGTGGTTTTATCATCAGTTCTTCTTTTCTCCATCAGCATGCCTCCCGTTACTGCAAGCAAACCGTCAGGAATGGTGATATTTATCTCGTAATCGTATAGTTGTTGTACAACTTTCATCATACCTTTTTCACTAGGATAACCAATTACAGGATAACCGTAGCCATCTGTCCTGATGAGAGTAAAATTCCTGTCAATATGATCCTTTACATAGCGCCATCCTTCTGCAGAATACCCGAATAAGAATCCTTCGTATTCAAGTATAATTATCTGCTGTTCACCCGGATATAGTATTTCACTCAAAGAAATATCAATGAAATTGACCTGTATTTCTTCCCAGCCTGATATGCTCCTGATACTCTGGGAATAAGATAAAAATTTATTACTTCCATTCTTAACATTCTGAACAGTAAGTAACCTGTATAATAAAATTGGTATATTTTCTATAGGTTCATCACTCTCATTTGAAATTCGCATTTCACATTTACCGTAAAGTTTCTTTGTATCATAATCAATTTTTAAATCAAGTTTGTACTCAAGCGTATTAGGTATTTTATTTACTTCTGTACAGAATGCATATGAAACAAAGCTGAATGTCAGGAAAATTATCTGTAATACTTTAGTAATCATAATTTTATCATATGTTCGAACCTCGATGACTTTATTATTGAATTACACTTGTTTATGAACATTTAAAAAGAGCTTTCTCAACGCATCGCAATATGCAATTTAAGTAATAGCCCATAATAAAACAACTGATCATCTCACGGATCCCAGATACTTATCAAGCCAGGCCAGTATCTCCTTGATGTATTCTGCCCTTGGCGGTATGTGGTCGGTTTCGTAAAGTATGAGGCGTTTGTGTTCCGGAGGGGTTCCCAGGAGATCAAATGCTGGTCTTATACGCTCGTCAATACCTCTGTCGTACATTCCGTTAAGCATGAGGGTGGGTATCCGGACACGGCTTACGTAGTTAATTGTATTAACCTCCTGCCTGGTTTTGTTTCCCAGACCTCCGGCCAACATTATGTTGACGCTGAGTCGGTCCTCCACGGCCGGGATGATTGTACCGATTTGACCTCCCCAGCTCATACCATAATAGGCTATCTTGCTGCTGTCGATATCCGGCCGGGTTTCCAGGTAATCGATACTTCGTCTAAAATCCTTAATAATCTGGATCAGAAAATCAGTATAGGCATATGAATCGACACCATAATGAATTGGAGCCAACTCCGGTTTTGCGCGTTCGAAGGTCCCTTTATATATTGGAAAAAGGACAGCCCGGCCATTCCTGACAAGGAAGTTCAGGAACATGGTGAATTCGTAGTAATTCTCCATCTCCTGGCTTGAGGTTGTATATGCAGCCGCGCTTCCGGGAAAGTAGATAACCGTCTGATAGGGAGGTTCAGCATTGACAGGCAGGAAAAGGTAGGCCTGTACCCGCTCGTCCCCGTATGCGGCATCAAAAGAGATCTTCTCACGCACCCACCCTCCGGGGCTTTCCTCCCGGTACTCCACGCTTGAGTTTAGCTCTGATTTATCATAGGCAAAAAGCTCCCTGTAGATCTGGAAGATAGCATCGGGTACAGGCTCTTGCTTACTGATATCGGCTGGTACCTGAAGGTTTGTGCGTGCAAATACCTCCGCGGGAATGCTATCAGGATGCGGATAGCAAGCCAGTCGTATCCCGTTCCTGGGAGATCTATCCATTGCAGGTGCCTGTCTCACGTTGCCGAATTCATAGGTATTATCCTGCCAGCTTCCACCACGTATTACCCTTCCCTCCGGAGTTTCGTTCCAGCACCATTCCCGAACATTCCCTGCCATGTCATAAGCTCCATAAGCAGTATAACCAGAAAGACTTCCCACCGAAACCGTTCCTCGTTGTCCGAAATTGCAGAAAGGAGCAATTATGGCGAAACCTCCAAGCTGAAAAACCCGAATCATTGGAGTCATTAATCCCGCAGCAGCAAACCAGTGTGTTGAGGTTGGCAGACTCATCCCCCTGTATTCTGCATATGCGGCTGCCTCGTACCAGCATACTCCCGATACCGGATGGTCTCCCTGTCCCCCGGGGTAATCTCCTCCCATCCAGATGGAGGGACCAGGCTGGCCCGACTGGTCCACCAATTCACTCATAGCCATATCCCAGGTTAGTTCCTTCCCATCTTTTATAAAGGGGTGCTTCCAATAATCCTGGTTCCTGTAACCACCCGCGTCCACAAAGGTCTTATAATCCCGGTTGGTCACTTCGTACTTGCCAATGAAAAAGTCACTCAGTGCTCCGATGGGCATATTCGTTGCCGGTACCCGTACCATTCCTGACGGGATGCTCCCAACCTGGTCCAATTTCCTTATTAAGGTGTTGGGTATACCGGCACCGACTTCGCTTGCCGAATTTAATGATACGCTTTCCCATGTAGATGCAGCTGCAAAGACAGTATCGTATCCTTCCTTCTCCAGTCTCCAGCGGAAGATTCCGATAGGCACGCGGACCTTCTCCAACGGCGTTACTCCGAGGAAGGACCATTCACTATCTGAGTCTACGTACTCCTTCATGTACACGCTCGCACCGGGAGGATCTGTAAGGATAACAGTCTCAAGAGATATTTGTGAGAACAGCTCAGCCAGTTTCGGATCATTTCCCAGGATTTCTTCGGCCTCTTCTGCCAGCCTGTATGGCTCCACAAGATTTCTCCAAACATCGTTCTCCCCTATCAAACGCTCTATTTCGGGAAGAGCCTCTTCTCTGGCCCAGCGGATTTTTGCCTGTCGTTTAAAAAGACCTACAGCACCAAAGATTATCACAGCCAAAAATGCAAGGATTAAAGGGATGAGAACCTTGCGACGTCTGAATTTCGTACCAGGTTTTCCTTGCTCTTCCTGCTCTATGGTTCCGGTTCTGAGTGCTTTTTCTATATCATCACTTTCAACCTCATCCACCGTCAAAAGCAATTGAACCACTTTAACTAATTTGTTAATGTGTTTCTCCAGGGGAGGGGTCATAGCATCAAGCCAATGGACATCGCTAACGTAATATTCCAACTGCTTTGACATGGGAATCTCTTCCAAACGAAGCGGTATAATAGCCAGGCCATGGTGTACTGCCCGGTCTACTTCTTTAATAACCTGGTGAGAATGGTTTGAGTTTGAGGAATAGACCAGGATAAATACCTTTGCTCCTTTTATACCATCAATGATAGCTTCGGCAAATGGTACCCCGGGAGTAATATCGCGCGGTGCAATCCAGCAACGTATATTATTTTGTTCCAGGATTGAACAGGCAGCATCAGTTACTTTTTTATCTTTATGGGAGTAACTTATGAATACATCATGTGCCATTGATGGTTCTTTTAATTGAATTTAGCAATTTAGGAAATTTCCCTGTATAAGACAATCGTTGAAAATTCATTCATCCGGCATCTATGACCACTCGGCAAATATCTACTCTACTGTGATATCCAGGACTTCTTTTATATCACGTGAGGATACTCCTACCATCAATTTGAATTCGCCTGTCTCGATATTCCAGTTATTTAATTCTTCATCCCAGAAGGCTAGATCACTGACTGGAATAGTCAATTCGACGGATTTGTTTTCTCCCGGTGCAAGATAGACTTTCCGGAATCCTTTTAATTCCTTTAAAGGCCTCCTTACAGAGGATATGACATCATGGGAATAAACCTGGATTACCTCTGCTCCTTCCCTTTCACCTGTATTTTCAATTTCTACCGTAACGACAATATTATCATTTCCTGAATACTTATTCCGGTTGGTTTGTGCAGAATTAATCCTGAATGAGGTATATGAAAGACCAAATCCAAATTCAAAAAGAGGTACTAGCTTTTTTGTGTCGTGCCACCTGTAGCCAACGAATATATCCTCTTTATAAACCTGCTTATCATCAATACCGGGGTACGATATTTCATCAAATGCATGGGCGCCATTATCCTCCAGTTTAACAGGGAAAGTAAAAGGAAGCTTGCCCGAAGGATTGATGTCACCTGAAACGACATCAGCTATAGCGCGCCCTCCTTCACTTCCGGGGTACCAGGCCTGTATTATTCCCTTTACATCTTCAACCCATGGCATAGCTACGGCGTTACCGCTTAGTAGTATTATGCCAACATTTCTATTTACAGCCAGAATATCCCTAAGCAGCTCATCCTGCCCGAAAGGAAGACCCAGGCCTTCACGGTCACCATTCTCGCAATCCTGCCTGTGACTTTTATTCAATCCACCGATAAAAAGCACCATATCAGCACCCCTTGCTGTCTCTACAGCTATTCTCCTGAGTGAGTCAGCATCGAGGCGTGAAGGTATTACGTATCCGTATACAGAAGGCCCTGAAGCATAACCCATTGCATGATCAATAGTGGCATTGACGAACCTTTCTTTTATCCCATCCAGGGGTGATATCTCATGAATAGGTTTTAATTCTGATGATCCTCCTCCCACACTCATTCTTCTGGTGGCATTTTCACCAATCACTGCGATTGTAATTTCCTTTTCCGGGTTAACGGGAAAGAGGTTGTCCTCATTCTTAAGAAGTACAATACCTTCCCTGGCAACCTCTCTGGCGACATCAAAATGAGCCTGGCTTCCTTTTGATCCGAGGGGCCTGTCAGGGCTCATTGTAGTACGAAACATCAGCCTGAGTATCCGTCTTACTTTTTCATCCACAAATGACTCATCAATCTCACCGCTTTTTATCATATCCAGGAATGGTACAGCCAGGAAATAATTATCGTAAGCATTCTTAAGTGAATACGTCAGGCCATCCGACCCCGTTCCCATCTCGATATCCAGACCATTGAGAGCAGCTTCTTTAGTATTATGCGCTGACCCCCAGTCAGATAGAAAGACACCATCAAATCTCCAATCACCTTTGAGAATTTTATTTACCAGTATTTCGTTATGTGTGCAATACTGCCCTCTGTACTTATTATATGAACCCATAACAGACCATGCATTACCTTCTGATACAGCAGCTTTAAAAGCCGGCAGATATATCTCATGAAGAGCCCTGTCGCTGAGATCCACATCTACATTATTTCTTCTTGTTTCCTGGTTATTAAGTACATAATGTTTAACGCATGCTGCCACTCCATTCACCTGTACACCTTTTACATAGGGTACCACCATTTCTGATGCGAGGAAAGGATCCTCTCCCATATATTCAAAATTTCTCCCGTTAAGAGGAGTGCGGTAAATATTCACCCCGGGGCCCAGAAGGATGTCTTTTTTCCTGTATCTGGCTTCCTCACCCACGGCACGACCATATTCATATGCAATTTCAGGATTAAATGATGCAGCAAGGCAAGTAAGTGCAGGAAATGCTGTACATGAATCATTAGTCCATCCTGCATACGCCCAGCTGTCCCATTCGATCTCGGCACGAACCCCATGGGGGCCATCTGACATCCACAGGCCAGGAATACCTAGCCGTTCTATACCGGGAGTGCTGAATTTTGATTGTGCATGACACAACCTGACTTTTTCAGCGAGGCTTAGTTGTTCTATTATTTCATTTATTTTTTCCTCTACATCCTGGCTTTGCAGGAAAGCTGAAGAACAATAAATTAATGCTACAATAATAATAACTGACTTTTTCATATTTCTTATATTTCAAGAAGCTGATCATTGGATACGATCACCTCGATATATTTAATTAAACCACTTCTGGAGAACACTTCCAGGCTCTGAGCCCTGTTTAATTCAGCATCAACGCATGACGCCACATCACCACTTTTATAAAATAATTTCAACGACAGTTTTTCTCCAATTATATAACTTACAGGAGTACCGCATATAGTAAATCCAAGACTTCTGAAACCTTTTTCATCTATAATGAATTCCTTCTTCCTTAAAAGTACAGGTTTGAAGTGTAATCTTCCGTTTTCAATCATGATGCCAAGCTCAATGTACCTTGAAATAATATCCTCTTTTACCTGACCTGTCATACCTGGTTGCTGCACTCCCTTCATCGAAGGTGTATGTGAGTAAGGATCACCCGGGAAAGCTCCATAATCTGATGGTGATTTGTCCATGCCTATTCCTGACCTTATTCTATAATAACATGAAATTAAGTTAGTTTTTACATCATCATCGCAGTTCTCATCGTATGATTTAATAACATTTTCTGCAGTTGCCAGCAACATTTTGGACACCATATGCCAGTAAATACTGCCAAGCCCTTCGTATTTATAGAATGACCCGCTTCTCCCTGTAAATTTTTTATGCTGGAATACCGATTCATAGATACCATTAATAAGATTTCTGTCTTCCTCAACCAGCGGACCATATTTTTGATCACTGCTATCGAGGGCGAGATTCAGATTTTCAGCACTCCTGAATTTACTGTTAAAATGATATTTACCTCTTACATCTTTCTGGATAATTGAATTATCACCATCCTCGAGCATTTGTTTAAGCAGCCTTGATTTATATACATCAGCTGAACTAACAATATTGTTCTCCCTGAATGATTTCAATCTCTTATCAGGATAAAGCATAAAACTGTCCTGGTCGGCCCTGTACAGTTTACTGGCATACATTTTTTCAATTAATTCAACAGTATCAACCGGTTTCAATATCCCGCTCCCCATAACAGCTACCTGCCCCTCAAGCATTTCCTGCAGCGGCATTACCTCAACGGCTGAACCTGTTATATTTACCAGGTTGTAGCCGTTATACAAGCCATCCTGACGCTTATTTGCGGAAATACTTAAATCGATGTAGTATGACAGAAGGTCAATAAATTCTACCAGGTTATTACCTGCGACTGATGAGAAGCGGCCTGAGAACCCTTCATATACATTTCTACGGTATTCGCTACCCGTAAGTCCCAAATTATCCATTATCTTCTTACGGAGGCTGGAATCAAGCCTTGCAGCCACATCGCTTTTGCTTTCCAAAAAAATATTAAAAGTTTTTGTGAAGAGTTCAGCAATTTCCTCCCTTATTATATATTTCTCATGCCCTTTTCTGTCATACAATTGCCTCAGAAAATATATCATCCTCCGCATATAGTAAAGAGTCACCATGGATGCACCATTTCCTACAAGAGCATTATTTGCATCATTCCATTCAGGCCTCTGGGTATTCATCCAGATGCCTGCTCCCGGAATAAAGTTAATTGTCTTTGCCAGTAATGAAACAAGCAGTTTCTCTGTGAACGAAGCTTTTTCGACCTTGCCTTCCTTATCCAGAATCATCTTGCCATCTGCACCTATTTCTGAGCTTAGTTTTTCAATCTCATCATTCTTTTCAGAATCAAAATCAATAGTTTCGTATGGATCCTTTAGTATTTTATTATATTCCTTTATCCTGTAAGGGACATTAGCATAGGAGAATATTTTCAGATTGTGCCATTCATACAGTTGCCCGGGATTAAATTTATACACCAGCTCAAGTAACCTCAGAAGGTATATGATCTGATGATCGCCCCAGTAGCCTATATGAGCCCAGGGATCATCAGGATCAGGAACTTCCCAGTCGATACCACCGCTGCTTATGCGGTACGGGTTATAGCCATCAGCCGTGGAACTGTTTAGAAACCTTGATATCATTGAAGGAAGGAAAGAGGGGTATGAAAAAGCCAGCGCTTCCCAGTTCTGGAAAATATCACGCCAGTTACCCTGGTAGCTGAATGATGATGTTCCATCCTCCTCCTTCAACCTGATGTCAAACCTGTTCCATGGTCTGCTTGGGTCACCGTGCCGCCTGCTGAAACTTAATGGTAAATATTCATAACTTAATCTTAACAGATCAGCATCTCCATTCTTTTTTACCTTTTCAAGCAAATTGTCAAGTGTTAACGTCTCCGGCAGGCCATCTAACCATTTCTTATATACCGGGTATAACTTCTTATTATACCTATGGAGATGTTTTTCAAAATATTCCCTGCTGATCTCATAGCTTTTCTCGAATAATCCTCCCCTCATTGAATTGAACATTACATTGGAAAAGTGTCGGATAGTGCTCATTCTGTCAGCGCTCATCTGGATTCCATCAGCCATGTAAACAAGTTCATAAAGCCTATCCGTTCCCAGAGCCACATCCTTTTCAAGCAGAGAAGGCAGATCCTTACGTCTTTCAATCATATAAATCAGGTCTTCAACATCCGACGAATCCTGCTCCATCTCGACAACATAGTAATAGTTTGTTTCTTCCAGAGGTTCAAGGTTAGTGTCACTCAATGTATAATAGCAGCCCCTCACCCCTTTTGACTCTGCTGCATTTTTTATGCTTCCACCCTGCTCAAATGTTACCACCTGAGTATCATCAAGCAGTACAGCCTCAGGTACATTTCCTGTGGACCATACAGTTGTACATTTTAAAGCCTCACTGGGGATTGCACGATCGACTGGTATTGAGGCAAGTCTGAAGATAGCAAGGCCAGTTGCAATATCCAGTTCATTCTTCTTATATGCATCTATCAACGTGCTCATATCGTTCTGCATCATCTGGCTTACACCATAAGGTAGTATGTTCCTCAGCCCGTCAAGTACAGTTACTGATTTATGCTTCCCCGAATTATTGATTAATGAACTTTTCCTGATCCACCCGTACTTTTCGCTGTTCATCCAGGAATAGCGGTAGATAAGTTCCAGGTCATCATTTATTTCCTCAAATATTACACGGTTTCCCGCGATGCTTTTATAAAGGTTACGTCTTATGCTGTAAATTCCCCTGTAGGTATCTGTAAAGGGCTCCCACAAATACTTTTTATCATTCAAGAGCGCAATAATAAGAGTATGACTACCTGTCGTCAGGTAGGATTCGTGTATTTTATCATCGGTATAATATGGAAATATTGAGTTATCAGGGTTTCTTCTGCCTGCTGTCAGGCCTCCTGTACTGGAAATATACATCCAGTGATCTGAGTTACTGACTATGGACATTAAGAACGGATCCATAAGATGATAGTTCTCAATGACATAATACTCCAGACCATCAACAATTACCAGTTTACCACTAACTTTCTGTGCTGGTAGCCTGTATTCCTGATTTCCTATATATGTTTTACCTGACAATAAATATTACTCTTTATTCCACTTTAAATGGAATGTTGACTGTCCCTGCATGATTATTATTATCTCTCACGTATAGAAAGAGGCGATATGGGCCTTTCTCCTCCGGTGCGGTAAATGTTATATTACCGTCAGGATTACAGCTTATCTGTATTTCAATGGAATCAGGGCGTGACTCAAAATCACCTCCATCACCAAGGTCGGTTGCTTCTTTCATTATTTCACATTCTATCACTATAGTATCATTATCAGGGTCCGTGTATTCAACCATTGCAGTATTTTCTGATCCTGCCTGAAGGATAATTCCCTCATATCGGTTCATGCCGTTTATTTCAGCTTTAGCGATCTCAGGTGCACGGTTCTCAGGCCATTCACCTGTCCAGAAATACTGCATTACATCTGTTGCTTCCATCTTTTCTCCTTTTTCTGTAAACAGGCCATACCATGTTGGCGTTCTCTCCTGTTTCTGACCCCAGAGGAATACAAACGATCCCATGCAGTTATTGCTGTCAGCAAGAATAGAGTGTTCATATCTGTATTTCACAGCTGCTGCTTTCTCGGTTGAAGTTTGTTCGATGGGTGCACCCCAGGGTGTTGTTGCTACCTCCCAGTGTCCTGTTGCTCCCCATTCAGTAACAATATACGGACCGTCATACCCGGCCTCTTTTATCCTTGTAGCAAGATTTTCAATATCTCCATAAAACTGTACACTCAGGAAATCTATATCAGGGCAGTTTTCTCTGATATAATCCACTTCGTCTTTACCTATACCTGACAGCATTGTGGTTGCGGGGTGATTTCCATCGATCTCATGGATCATTTTAGCTATGTCATTTACTGCATCCCACACTTTCTTATTGGTATACCTGAGGTTTAATTCATTACCTATACCCCATCCAAGCAGGGCAGGATGATCCTTCAGCTCCATCACCTGTCGTTGAATGTCAGCTTTCTGCTCTGCAACCCAGGCAGTATCGTTATAGTCGAAACCATGACGTTCCCTTCCGACTTCAATACCCATCAGGACCATTAAACCATTATCAAGGGCTTTATCAAGAACTTCTTTACCTGACTGGCGACCATTATCAGTACGCCAGGTCCTGAACGAGTTGGCTCCGCATTCTGCCAGTGCTTCAATATTGCCAAACTCCAGTCCCGCACCATTAACATAAAATTCTTGTCCGTCAACAAACACCCTGTATTTACCTTCGGTCTGTCTGAGCTCAACTTTACGAGGGCCTTCCGTAGCAGGCTCTTTTTTTTCTTTAGGACTATTGCATCCGTAAACCATTATTGAAAATAATCCCATTATTACCAATATCTTTTTAAATTCTAACATAATCATATATATTTCATTAAGACTTCTTAGCCAGTATTACTTCAAGCTCTTCCAGGGACTTACCCTTTGTCTCGGGCAGTATGATCAGTACAAAGATCAATCCAACAGCACCAAAAGCAGCGAAAATCAGGAAAGTAACAGAGTTGCCTAAATTTGCCAGCTCCCAGGGGAATACAAGTTGGACAAGAAAGCTTATTCCTGAGTTAATAAACCCTACAAAAGATATTGCCACACCTCTTATCCAGTTCGGGAATAGTTCTGAGAAAAGTACCCACATAACCGGTCCTATGGAAACCGCAAAAGATGCTACGAATCCCAGTATACCAATAAGTACTAGCCATGGATTAATATCTATAGCTCTGTTTATAATGTCACTCTGGTACTTAAGAAGTACATCTTCACCAAGAGTCCTTGAAACAGCTTTCTTAAAACTTAGATCACTGTCATAATTAATATCCTGCAGCTTGTACCAATGAGGGCTGTCTATTTTTTCTTTAAGCACTTCAACATCATTAGAATCAAGAATATAACTAGCTCTTGAAAATCCTGCCGATAGCACACCCATAAACAATATTATTCCTGATAGCCCTATAATGAGTAAAAATTTCCTTCCCAGCCTATCTATCAGCCACATTGCCAATATAGTAAATAACAGGTTGGTCAGGCCCACAAATATTGCCTGGGAAAAAGAAGCATCCAATCCTATTCCGGTTTGTTCAAAAATCATGGGAGCGTAAAAGAATACGGCATTTATACCGGTTATCTGCTGTGTGATAGCTACCACTATTCCAATTACCAGAACCAGTCTCAGGGCTGGCTTAAACAGGTCTTTAAGATGGACAGATTGCCTTTCCTTGTCATTCTCGAGGTTTTCCTTAAGTGCTCCAAGCACATTCTGTGCCTGTGCTCTGTCAGTAGTTCTTTCAAGTATTCCCAGGGCTTCTTTTTCCCTGCCTTTCATAGCGAGCCATCTGGGACTTTCAGGTACTGCCAGCAGGAACAGAAAATAAAGCACTGCCGGGAGTGTTTCCAGGCCAAGCATCCACCTCCAGTTATGTTCATCAATACCAAGGTAACTCACCCAGGACGCAGGGTTATCGCCAAGGCGCAGGATCAGGTAATTGGTAAAGAATGCAACTGATATACCCAGTACAATATTAAGCTGGTTAAATGAAACCATTGTACCACGGACCCTGGCAGGGGATATTTCAGCAATATACATTGGTGCTGTTATTAATGACGCTCCCACACCGAAACCACCCAACATTCTAGCTGCCACAAGTATAGCAAAACTGGGTGCCAGGGCTGAGCCCACGGCTGAAACACCATATAGAGTAGCAGCAACCATTAACACAATCCTTCGACCAAAACGGTCGCTCAGTGGTCCTGCAATCATCATAGCCAGTGTGGATGTAAGTGTTAAGGAGCTCACAGCCCATCCCAGCTGAAGCTTTGTAAGGTCAAAATCAACTTCAATAAACTTCACCACACCAGATATTACTGAAGCATCAAATCCCATAAGGAATCCGCCCATAGCTACAATGAGCGAGATACGGTATATATAAGTTCGTGATATTGCCATTATTAATTCTTAGAATAAAGTTACTGTAATACTAATTACTTCTTTACCTTAATTGATAGATATGTACATAGTCAATCTCCATAACTGCCGGGAAGATATCATCATCTACTCCCTCAACCCCACCATATGTTCCTCCCACGGCTATGTTGAAAAGAAAATAGAATGGCTGATCAAATGGCCAATTCTCCTGGTTAAAGGTTCCTGGCTTATTATACGTTAAAATTATATTATCAACACTGTCAATATAGAATTTGAGGTATGTATAAGTCCATATTAAACCGTAAGTATGAAATTCTTCCTCAACTGACGGTAAGGATACACCTGCAGTTATTGCATTACCAATAGCGTGGTTATTGCTTTCAGTGTGAATTGCACTGCTGAAATGATCGGGGTTCCAGCTGACATATTCCATTATATCAATCTCTCCGCACAAAGGCCATGACGTTCCATCCTGTATTGATCTTCCCAGCATCCATATTGCCGGCCACAAACCCGGTCCCTTATAATCAGGCATTTTTGCTCTGACTTCAAACCGACCATATGTAAAACTATCTGTACCATTAATCCTGGAGGATGTATAATCTCCGAGATTCTGGCCTGTACCTGTTTTACTTACAGTAATTCTTAATGTTCCGTCGGAAACTGATGTATTATCTCCATCCGTATATTCCTGCAGTTCATCATTCCCCCAGCCGGAAGCTCCGGTTTCATGTACCCATTTTTCATTATCCAGCTCTCCACTGTCAAACTCATCCGACCAAACCAGTTCATAATGATCGAGGTAATCAGGATCATCTGCCTGGATAGTAATTTCCTTGTTGATAGTTCTGGAAATATCGTCTCTTATTACTTCGAGTTCTACATTATAGGTAGCACCCATAGCCAGATATATTACCTTTACTTCGCCGGGAACACCAGCAATTTCCCTTCCGGGATACCTCCATGTAATACTTTCATAGTCACCTGTACTTATATCAGTTAATTTTACCAGGTTAGGAGAGCCACTAAGAATCTCATATTCAAAATCGGGATCAGGGGCACTGTAAGTAATACTTACAGTTTTAGTTATTGATTTCTTATCATCCTCATTGCCACTTTTGCCCCATATTGTGAGGGTCACGGGATAATCACCCTTCAATGGGTAAAACACCGTGTAGGTCAGTTTATTAGCAGGCTGTCTGTTTGTTTGTTCACCATTACCGAAATCCCATTGCATATACCCATGTTCTTCCGGTGTAGTATTAACGAATCTTAAGACATTGGGATCCTCATCTGATATATCATAGCTGAAATCAGGTGTAAATTCAGGATAGCTTTCCTTCTGGCAGGACATCAGTCCTACACCAGGCAGGCTTATGAAAAGGGTATAGAAAACGATTAGAGAAAATGTCCTTGGCATATCCCTTCAAAGATTAAGGTTAACAGGTATCAGAATAAAGAAAAGAGAGTTTTATACTGAAATATAAAACTCTCTTTGGTAAGGATTATATTTCTGTTTTACCGTTCGAAAAATTACCGGAATAATTACCCGAACATAATCCTTCTATTGTTAAAAATCCAAACATCATACATTACTATTCTTCAGCTGGCTTAAAATGCCACATCCAGCCTGTAGCCCATGAATTATCAGATACATATAGGATCAATTCATCCTCGGTCAGTCTTATAATCTGATACACGCCATCATGATTACCTATGTCATACCCGGGTTCAATACCGCCTCCAAGAATATTGGGTCCGTTAACATCAAGCACCTGATTTTTTACATCAAGTACAAAGTCGCCATACACTGGATCGGCATCCGCTGAAGCATAGTATGTATAATTAGCGGCACCATCAAGGTCAAATACCATTTTTCCAGTTAGATCATTAGGCGGCATATCCCCTCCTCCTGCGTTCCACCACAGTTCCCATGGATTGTAAGGGGCTGCCATATACCAGTATGCGGTACCATCACCAGGGACACCTGCGTATATCCATGTTTTTCCTTCGGCGGTATTGTCACTTACAAGATCATACCAGTCCTGGTCAAGAGCATTGTCAAGCTGGTTAATCGTTACATCAATTGTCTTCTCAAAAAATTCTTTTCCGAGAGTACCAACGAATGTAAAAGTTGAAGTACCGGGAATGGGATAAACAAATGTCACCTTGTTGGTAAGTGCTTTACCGAGATTAAAATTCCAGTATCCGGTCACTCCCGGTGTGGTCATTTCGAGTGTAACCTTATTCCCACCGGGGGTACTCTGCGTGGCTACAAGTGTAACACCGTCAACGGTTGTTGAATTTTCCAGGACATCTCTTTTAACGATAGGCTCACACGAAAAGAATGCCAGTGTAAGTAAACCGATAAAAAGACTTAATATTATTTTATTTTTCATAACTCTTGTTTTTTAAATATTATGAATATTTTAATTACCATCCGGGATTCTGCTGGTATGCACCATTAGACAACCTTACTTCGGTTTCAGGTATTGGTACCAATCCTTTTGTTTCAGGCCTGTAGGTTACACTGTATGTTGCATCAGATCCGGAATTCCTTACATCAAGGGTGTAGTCAAACGCCGTATTTACATCGCCCCAGCGAACAAGGTCAAACCAGCGCAGTCCCTCAAATGCAAATTCATGCAGGCGTTCCTCTTTTAAAGCGGCCAGTGTATATGTTTCAAGCGGATCAAGACCGGCTCGCTCACGCACATCATCCATACCATCCGGAGTTTGTGTAATCTCAGAATGCATCAGCAGCACATCGGCAAAACGCATCAGAATGAAATCCTGGGCTGCCCACAGCTGCATGTCATTATTGCTCTGGCCATAGATATAATAAAACATACCGGCAACACCATCATCTCCATTATGCTGGATTGTAGTATATTTCTTATTGAAGAAACCTGTCTCATGGTCTCCTTTATCACCTTCATAATCCTGGGTTCCCATCTCTGCAACACCAAGTTCAAGAATTGAACCTTTTCTCCTGGTATCCAATGTATCCCAGCTATTCCACAGGTTGGGGTTAACCGGCCCCCAGCCCCAGCCCTGTCCAAAGGGAACCAGTGAGTTGTCTCTAAGGCCGAAAAACAGAGGTACCCTGTTGTTATAATACTGACCCCAGCTCCAGTTACCGAAGGCATAACGTATAGCAAACATTGTTTCATAATTACCGGTACCGAAGGTCGGTGTATGACCATCCTGTCCTATCCAGGCCAGGCCCTCTGTTTCAGCCCAGGGCAAAACTACCTCATTGGCACTGGTATTAACATATGAGTATGGCCAGATATTTCTGAAATCATCAGCAAGGTCATAGCCACTGTTATTAATAATATCATCAAGATAAGCAGCAACAGCGGTGGCATTCAGTGATCCGCCTTCAGCAAGGGGCAGTTCACTTGTTGCCTGTCCCTCCTGGTTGGTCATATAACCTGTATAGTAAAGGAAGGCTCTTCCCATATATGCTTCAGCAACCCACTTATTTGCATGCCCGTAACGACTTGTTGGTATACTCGGGAATGGTGTATCAGGCATTGTTTCAATAGCCATTTTCAGATCAGAAGCAATTTGAGCATATGTATCTGTTATGGTAGCCCTGGAAACACCCCTGTCAGCATCCACTGAAAGTATAAGAGGTACACCGCCAAAAAACTTAGCCATACGGAAATAAAAGAAAGCCCTCATGAAATAAGCTTCTCCAAGAGCCTGATTCTTAAATTCGGTGGCTTCTGCTTCGGTATAGAAATAATCTGAGAAATCAGCTTCCTGCATTTTCTCAATTATGACATTAGTACGGTAGATCCCGTTATAGGATATTTTCCACAGGTCATGATAGGTATCTTCTTCAGGGTCGATAAAAGCATCAACTCTTTTCGCGGATTTATCATCAGGTCCCCCGCCACCGAGCATCATGTCAGAAAGCAGGTTTGCTGCCAGGTGTTCCATGCTGTGGACACCGGGTGTATACAATGCATGATAAACACCTGCCATAGCTTCGTCTATATCCTGTGGCGAGCTATAGTAGTTCTCCAGACTCTTTTCATACAGGTTTCTCGTATCCAAGTAGTCCTCACCACAACTGGCAATTAATACCAGTAGTGCAGCAGAAATTATATATATTATCTTCTTCATTTGTTATTATTTTTTTCTGTTTAAAAAGAGACACTTAAACCAAACATCACTGTTCTGGCCTGAGGATATAAACCAAGGTCAATACCTGATGCCCAGCTTGCATCATGGCCAAAACTTACTTCAGGATCCATTCCCTTATACTTGGTAAAGGTATACAGGTTCTTGAAAGCAACATATACCTTGGCACTGGAGACAGGTTTGAAACCTGAAAGCAGTTCATCCAGCATATATCCAACAGTAAAGTTACTTATTCTCAAGTAATCAGCATCATACATATAAATATCAGATATAAAGTTGGTATTCCTGTGTGATGATGAGCTCAGTCTTGGAATACGGTCCGAGGTTCCTTCACCATGCCAGCGATTAAAGATATCGGTTGTATAATTCTGGTCAAAATTGTCAGCGAAAGAACGATAGGATCTCATTACCTGCATTCCGAAACGTCCTATCAGAGTTGCATTTACATATACTCCCTTATAATCGAGATGTAATTGTGTACCCAGTTCAAAATCAGGATTCGGGTCACCCAGCATTATTTTGTCCTTCTCATCAATGACACCATCAAGGTTCTGGTCGATAAATTTCACATCACCAGGCCTCTGGTCGCTGAAATAAGGTTGTCCTTCGGGTGTAACATAAGCTTCGACATCATCCTGGTTCTGCAGGATTCCATCTGTTTCATAACCATAAAAGAATCCGATTGGTTTTCCCACTTCGCACCTTGATACTTCTGCCGTTCCCTGTGATAATACACTGGATGGACCGTGTATTATACCATCGGCATTGGCAATTCTTGTGATCTCATTGTGGTTATGTGCACCTGTAAAGGTAATACCATAGTTCAGGTCACCGAAGCTGTCATTCCATCCGAGTGTCAGTTCGATTCCCGTGTTAAGTATATCTCCTCCATTTATCCAGGGAGCATCAGCACCTGATGTTCCAAGTATGGGAGATATAACCAGCCAATCCCTGGTTGTTTTCCTGTACCAGTCAAAATTAAACTGCATTCTTGAACTAAACAGCCTGGTGTCAATACCAATATTCAGCTGTTCTGATGTTTCCCACGTTACATCCGGGTTTGTTACCCTTGCAGGAACAGCAGTAGGTGCTGATACAGTTTTTGTATCACCAAAGTAATACCCCGGACTCAGGTATCTTATCGTAGAGCTATATATAAAATTATCAATCGATTGGTTTCCGTTCTGTCCCCAGCTTGCCCTGAATTTGGCAAAATTGAGGAAATCAGCTGTTGATGACATGAAAGCTTCGTCGGATATTACCCAGCCTACTGCAACAGAAGGAAATACACCCCATCTTTTACCCTCAGCAAAATTTGAGGATCCATCTGCACGCATAATGGCAGTCAGGAGGTATTTCTCCCTGAAGTTATACTGCAACCTGCCTATATATGACATCAAACCTCCTCCTCCGGCAGCCCAGTCAGCACCCCATGTACTTATTGAGTTGATATCTGTCTTGTCGACATTGTTGAGATAAGCATAATCAGGATCCTGGAATCTTGTATCAGACATCCATCCTCCAACTTCCATGTTAATCTGGTTCCTGTATAACTCATTACCTACAAGAGCGGTTATCCTATGATTCCCGATAATATGGTTATATGTTACAGTATTTGTCCATGTCCAGTTATTACCAAAATACATATTCTGGTTGGCTGCATCTTTTGGATTGGTATATAATGTACCTAGCGCATATGTAGGGCTCCAGGACCTGCCATTACCGAACCAGGCGTCAATACCGTAAGATGACCTGATCACGAGATCTTTGATAGGCTGGATTTCGGCATAAATATTTCCTGCCACATTATTTCCCTTGTACCATCCGTAATTGTGCCTGTAGAAACATGTCGCAAGCGGGTTGGTCTGGTTATTTGACAGTCCCTCAAGTATAGGTGAAAACCCGTTCGGATCAGAAGACTTATCCCAGTATGCTGGCATAAGGGGATTAATAACCAGGGCGTCATGAAGGTCGTTCCAGTATATATTCCCCGTTCCGACCGACCTGTTAACATTATTATTGTAGGTAAAATTCTCACCTACTTTAATGATGTCAAAGTTATTGTTCTTAATAAGTATGAATTCGGTATTTATCCTGGCGGTCATTCTCTTCTGCCCGGCATCGATAAGTTCACCTGCTATCATACCTGTCTGGTCAAGGTATGAGAAACCGAGGGCATAAATAATATCCTGTGAACCTCCAGTGATATTAAGGGCGTGACTAACCATCGGCGCATTTTCCTGTACCAGTTCGTTAATCCAGTTGGTTCCTTCCCATCCACCCTGCAGCCTGGTCCAGATTTCCTCTCCATACTGTGTTCCAAGGTTGTCAGGAAAGTTATTATTAAGCCAGGAGTTGTTCTTGAGCATCGTTTCCCAGTCATAAGGCTGCAAACCGTCATTCACCCGGCCTTCATCCATGATATACATATACTCCTGCGCAGTGAGAGGTGTCAGGTTCCTGTAAATATTCTGTATCCCGTAGTATGTATCATACTGGATTACTGGCTTTGAACCTCTCTCTCCTTTTGTTGTTGTAACCAGCACAACACCATTTGCTGCCCTTGAACCATAAATGGCAGCGGAGGCAGCATCTTTCAGGATATCGATTGATTCAATATCAGAAGGGTTCAGGTAGTCAATATTTCCTACCGTTACTCCATCCACGATATATAGCGGAGAGGCATTGCCTATTGTACCCATACCACGAATAATCACCTCTGTGCCTGCTCCTGGTTGCCCGTTATTCCTGGTAACACTCACCCCTGGTGTGATACCCTGCAGCGCTTCCATGGCTGTTGAAGTGTTTAGCTGGGCTATCTGCTCTCCTTTAATATTCTGATTTGCCCCTGTTGTTAATGCTTTCCTCTGAGTACCGTAACCCGTTACCACAACTTCTTCAAGATCTGTTATCTCAGAACTGAGCATAACGTCTATTCTTGAAGATCTAACGGTCCTTTCCTCGGTTTTCATCCCAAGGAAAGAAAACATCAGCACATTGTTCATTGAGGCTTCAACAGAATATGTACCATCAACGTCTGTGGCCGTACCAATGGTAGTTCCTTTTATGACCACAGCGACTCCGGGTAGCGGATCACCGGTTATTGCATCGGTAACCGTCCCCGTTACTGTCAGATCCTGAGCAAACACACCCAGGCTGAAGAATAAGAGAATAATCCCTAATAATTGTTTCATAATTTTTTTAGGTTTTAGAGTAATTAGTTTATCAAAATTACGAGGATGGATAGAGTATTCCAAAAAACTTATACATAAAAAACTCATACCGGTAATAAAAAAACCTCACAATAAACTCACTTGCAGTTTTTCAAAATAATGAATTTATGAATATTAGAAAAATATATGAGTTCATATCTATAAAAATGGGTACTCATCAAAATATAAATTACAGGTAAAAATAATAATTAATTTATGCTGCGAAATATTATCGGGTTGCAACTTTAAAGATCAGACAGATACTGAGACAGGTTCTCACCCTTCCCGAGTTTAAGCTTTTGCCTTAACCTGTATCTGTTATTCTCAACAGCACGATAGGAGATATTTGTAAGAGCTGCTATTTCTTTGGACGACATTCCCATCCTGATATATGCACACAATTTCGCTTCCCTGTTTGTCAGGTTTGGGTATAAGTTAAATAATCGTTTCAGGAATGCTTCATGGACCTGTTCAAGATGAACCTCAAAGACTTTCCAGTAGTCTTCACTGTCGATATCTTTTTCAATTTGTGTTATCAGACGCTTTATCTGCTTCTTTATCTCAGACTCATCACCAAGTGAATTGATTTTTGCCATATTACTTTTTATCTTCATCAATGATTTGTTTTTCTGCAGAATGTTCATTGTTGAATTGGCCAATTCCTTTTCCTTAAAAATCATTTCACTTCTCAGTCTTTCATTTCTCATCCTTATTAGTTCCTTTTCCTTTTCAAGGGCTTCGTTTTTCAGCTTCTCCTCTCTTGCTCTGTAACTCTCCTGTTGTTTGAGTTTTTCCCTCTGCTTGTTTATTTCTACTCTATGGTTGAAGATATATACATTTAACAGCATTATCAGCAGGATGAGTGTCATGTAAATGATTTTTGCAATAATTGTCCTGTACCATGGAGGTAAAACCCTGAACTGGAACAGCAGCGGTTCTGACTGTACTCCGAAACTGTTTCTTGCTTTAACGACAAACTGGTAATCTCCTTCCTTCAGTTTAGCAAATTGTCTGCTGGTATTACTGTTCCACGAAGTTGCCTCAAGGTCATAATTTGAGAGGTAGGTAGAGTACTCAATATGCCCTTCCCTGAAATAAGTTGCAGCATAATGTATTTCAAACAGGTTATCCCTGAATTTATATTCCGGTATTGTTTCCTGTAAACTTTTCGTTTTATCTCCTACCTGGTTTAAAACATAGGATATAGTATCGGATCTTCCTTTGAATGATCTTATGTGAATTTTAAATGGCCTGTAGAATTCAGTTCCTTCACTGACGGTATAATGAGCGAAGCCGTCTTCGACACCTACAAGGATATTCTGATTGTTAATAACATAAACCGATTCAAAACTAGGAACAAGCTTATTCTCAAGAGGTATAAAAGGATATTTTATATTCTTGTATGTTCCATCTTCGAGAAACCTCAGTAAACCAACACTCGAATCCATAAAATACCAGATATTTCTGTACCTGTCCTGAATAATCCTGTCAGGATAATCATCCTCAAAATAAAGATCGAGACCATTATATCGCTCAATACTATCCGAATCGGTCATATGAAAGATCCCTGTGGTAGTTGTTACTACTATTCTGTCATCCAGATTTGAAATGACCGGTGATGATCCAAAAACAGGACTGTTTTCAGGAATAATGGTATCGAGCCGTACAACATTTTCAAGCTGTTCATCAAATTTTAGTCTGAATACACCTTTATAGCCATGTGATATCCAAAGGTATCCATCAGGTGACCATTCCATATACCTCGATGACTCATCAAAGCCTTTAATGCTTGCTTTATATTTCCACTCACTGTCTTTTCTCTCCAGTAATATCAGGCCATTAAATGTTCCGGCAATGAGACAGTCTTCCCTGCCGGGTACTTCTTTTAAAAGCCAGACACCATTAACAGAAGGAGGAGTGATAAGATCGGCTCTTTCGCCTTTTATCTCAAATACACCGAGATTATGACCGCATAAAAGTGTATTACCTGTTCTGCAAAGATTCCAAACCTGCCCATCTATTCCGGCAACATTTATAAAATCGTCCCTGTTTTTTAACGGACTTGCGAACGTCTCTGATGAAATAGTAAATAATCCCTGGTTCGTGCCAAAATACCACGTATCATTAACTCTCTCGACCGCATATCCTGTTCCAAGATCATAATATCCCTGTAAGAAATTTATACTTGACCTGAGATTTATTTTTACTATCCCGTTATTAAGTCCTCCCCAGACATTTCCATCCTTATCTGCGAACAGACTCAGGACTGTGTTATTAACCAGTCCTTTGTCTTTTCCGATCTGGTATACTATATTGCCCGATTTATCTGTTATTACAACCCCCGATTGTATAGTACCGAACACAAGGTATTTATCTTCATATTCTATACCGCAATATATATTTGCCTCTTCAAGCGACCTGGCGGAGGGGACATCCCACCTGCTTACAGTCTGCATATCCCAGATATAGAGGCCGTTTCTCATCGTTCCAATCACAATGGTATCATTGGACAAGGGCACCATTGATGTAATTACTTTATCTTTAAGTATTCCACTACCTGAAAGATGATATACCTGTTCACCACGCAACTCCATAACACCCTCGGTTTCATCCTGGACAATTAACATCCCATTTACAAGGAATGAACCGATGAATCTCGAAAAAGCAGGTATAGTACCTATCAGACTGTCATTTTCAAATATGCAGAGTGCCTTCTCACTGTGAAATATTATATTACCATTCAAATCATGAATGTTCCAGTAGTCAGCATATGATCTTAGCTCATCGTTTTTTACCAGTGATATGTATTTTAAATCCTGGTTACCTTCATAACTGAAATAACCCAGTTCACTATATGTACCAGTATATATCCTGTCACCAACAGCTGTCACACTCCTGGAAATATATGGCCGTGTGTCCCTGACCAGGTTCCATCCCGTACCATCATACTCCAGTACACCATCATTATTTGCAAAATACAGGATACCTATATTGCTCTGTGTTATATCCCAGGTCTGGGATGCTGCATTGTATTGTTGTCTGCTGTAATATTCTGTCTGTGGAATTCCATAACCTGTATTCTGCGAAGACAATGTCAGCGGAGAAAGAAAGGCCACAATTATCAGGAAAAGGGTGATGCTTCCGGATGCTTGCTTATTTTGGAGGTTCATATTAGAGAATATTCTATTATTAAACATGAACTGCATATTAATCAAGGAATTGCCTTGCTCTTTCCAATTGCTCGGGTGTACCTATATCAACCCAGTATCCCCTGTCATGTCTGAATGCTATGACCCTGCCTGTTTCTGTCGCTTTCAGTATTATCGATGTCATAGTATACTTACCTTCTTCCATATAATCAAAGATTCCCCGATCATAGACTGATATTGCCATCGAGGGGATTTCATGCAGATTCATAGTTTTATCAATAGTAATAATATCAATATTGTTTTCCCTGTTCGTCCAACCCCTTATAACACCATCATCGTCAACCAGGAAAGCTCTGTTACCTTCACGATTACGGACAGCAATGGTTGCAAGTGCATCATTACGTACATGGTAATCATACATTGTTCGCAGGTTAAGGTCAGTGAGTATATCGCCGTTATATACCAGGAAGGGATTCTCATCAAAAAAATCCCTGGCCCTGTAAAGGCCTCCTCCCGTCTCCATCAGCTCGCCTGTTTCATCTGATATGCTGATTTCCATATCCAGTTTCCTCTTAAGTTCATTTATTGTCTCTATTATCATTCCGGCAAAGTGATGAACATTAATAATTACCTCATCAAAGCCGTGACTTACAAGTTTATGTAGTATTCTTTCAAGTACTGAGCTGCCATTAATATCGAGCAATACCTTTGGCCTGTCTTTACCAATATCCCCCAGTCTCGTTCCGAGACCTGCTGCAAGAATCATTGCTTTCATCAGTTGTCCTTATCTCTGTGATTTACCTTAATTTCGATCCCGTCAATTTCCTGAAGGCTTTGAGCCAGTTTCTCGGCACAATATACAGATCGGTGTTTGCCTCCGGTGCAACCGAAAGAAACAGCGAGTGAATTATAGTCTTTAATAATATAGTTTTTTACAGAACGCCTGACTATGCGTACAACATCATTCATAAAATCTTTCACATCGGTTTGTGATGCCATATATTTTACAACAGGTTCATCCAGCCCTGTCATATTCCTGAGCTTTTCTATTTTACCCGGGTTGGGCAATCCCCTGCAATCGTAAATAAATCCTCCTCCATGCACCTTGTCCTGAGGCATACCGTTCATATATGAAAAGCTGGTTATTCTTACTGTAAGTCTTTCATGGTCATCATGTTCAGCAAACATGTCAAGTTCCGGGATTTCTTTAAATACTCGGTAGAGCTCCGGTAACTTGACCCTGAAATGTCCGGTTTCAATTATATTATTAATTATCCTGATACCGGGAATTATACTCTGCACAAATCCCGGCTTCTGTTCATACAATCCCCTATAACCAAAAGCTCCCAGTGCCTGTAATATTCTGATAAGGACAAAACCATGGTAGTACCTTCTGAAATCGGATTCCAGGCCTGATGTTTTCTTACAGAACATTTTTATATAATGCTCAATAAGTATCTCACGCGATTCCTGCGGCACATGTGCCTTGGGATCATAGAGCAATGATGCGGGATCATATTGAGCACTTCCCTTTCTGCCCCCCTGGTAATCAATAAACCATGGACTGCCATCCACCACCATTATATTTGCCGACTGGAAATCCCGGTAAAGGAAATAATCCTGATTGGCCTCAAGAAGAAAATCTACAAGGGTGTTGAAATCTTTCTCCAGGCGTTTCTCATTGAAAGGTGCGGCTACAAGCTTTAGAAACATATATTTAAAATAGTTCAGGTCCCAGATCATTGATTGTCTGTCGAAGCTCTTATGGGGATAACATAAATCAAGATTAAGATCTTTTATAGCTTCAGTCTGGAACAAAACAAGTGTCTCAAGCGACAGCCTGTAGAAATCGAGTAATTCTTCGTCAAAACCTACTGTCTGTTTCTTTCTCTCAAGCCAGGTGAATAGGTTGGTATCACCCAGGTCCTGCATAAAATAGCAGTCTGACTCGGGGTAGTATTTGTATATCTCGGGTACCGGTAATTTGAATGATCTGAAGTGTCGCGTAAATCCTATGAAAGCATCATTCTCCTCCCTGTTGGGATTAAATGCCCCTATCATTGTTCTTCCCGATCCGGTTATTCTGTAATATTTTCTTTCTGAACCGGAGCGGGGCATGCTAACTATGTCAACGCAATCCTCTGCTGAAAAATTCCTGTACTTTTCAACCAGTAAATCCCTCTCGATCATGTCACTATACTTTAATAAATATCTTCCTCCTGTAGAGAATATATACCAGTATCCACATTAAGATAACCTGGATCACTGCGAATAACAGGCTTCCGTTGAGATTACCAAGCAGGGGCACACAAATCGTAGTATATATCCATGAATAAAGACTCTCACCTTCAGCCCCAACCTTAATTATCCCCATCAATTTTGTCCACAGGGAGGCTACCATATATATAAAAAGGGCATTCATACCGAAAACCTTGAAAAAACCTGTCCACCCTTTCAGGTTCCATACATCTATTACCAGGTATAACAAACCCAGTATCATCATTGAAATACCTCCGGTATAGAGCACGTAGGAGCTTGTCCAAAGTGGCTTGTTTATTGGGAACCAGATATTCCAAACAAGTCCTGCTATTATCAAAATCAATCCTATTAAAGCCATCCTGATGACTCTTTTCAAATCAGCCGTTCCCTTGCCCACAATTTCACCGGTCATATATCCGATAATAACTGTAGCAATAGCAGGTATTGTACTCAACAATCCTTCCGGGTCGAAGGGTATTCCAAAACCATGGTAAAGATGATTTTCACCGAAAACAAGCCTGTCAAATCTCAAAGCCACGTTCCCTTCCAGGCTGTAGGGTTCATTACCACCAGCGAAATATAAAAGTGCCCAGTAAGCAAGCAGAATAAAAGCAGATACCACCCACAGGTATTTTCTCTTTAGAATAAGGCATATAAGAGCACCAAAACCATATGCAAGGGCGATACGCTGGAGTACACCCATTATCCTTAAGCCGGAAATTTCTTTGCCGACAAAGGGAAACCAGTTAAGAAAGAGGCCTGCAGCAAAAATTATTGCCGTTCTGTATATTATCTTAAATACTGAACTAGCGTTAAGGTTATGCCCGTACTTCTTCATTGAGAACCACATCGAAACACCTACAATAAACAGGAAGGATGGAAATACAAGGTCTGTAGGTGTACATCCATGCCACTCTGAGTGCCTTAAAGGCGCATAAACATATTGCCAGCTCCCGGGCGTATTTACTATAATCATAAAGACTATGGTCAATCCCCTGTAAATGTCAAGTGAAAGTAAGCGTTGTTTAGCCATATCTCTGTTTTAAGTCATTTTGTTTTTTTACACCTACTAAAATAATAATTTAAACCTTATAAGGTGTACAATGGAATCGACATATAATTTTTATTATTTTTAAGTTTTATAATACGTAAAATTATGATACATAAACACCTGTTAATTAACTTATTAAGCCTGTGCCTGTTTATTCATACTGTAGATTCAACCTCTCAGGCACCTGAATTCATGAGCTATTATGATCATCCCTGGGTTGATTCAGTACTTTCATCAATGAGCATTGAAGAAAAAATTGCACAGAGCATTTTTATTGCAACCTGGTCTGACAGGGATATTGAGCATTACGTTGAAATAGACAGGTTAATAAGGGAGTATGGTATAGGTGGACTGGTATTCTTCCAGGGTACAGCTGAAAAACATGTTGAGCTTGTCGATCATTACCAGGATGTTTCTGAAATACCTCTTTCCATAGCACTTGATGGGGAATGGGGTGCCGGTATGAGGCTTTATGACATGGAGGACTTTCCATATCAGATGACACTCGGTGCCATTAAGGACGATTCGCTTATATATGAGATGGGTGAAAGGGTTGCCGCTGAATTCAGGTTGCTCGGTATTGATCTTAACCTTGCTCCTGTAGCTGACATAAATAACAATCCTGACAATCCTGTGATAAATTTCAGGTCGTTTGGAGAAAACAGGGAAAGAGTTGCTGAAAAAGTTATCATGTATATGAAAGGTTTGCAGGACAACGGAGTTCTTGCCACGGCCAAACATTTTCCCGGGCACGGTGATACCAACACAGATTCGCATCATGACCTGCCTGTTCTGGCTCATAGCATGGAGAGATTTGACAGTCTGGAATTGTATCCTTTTAAAAAGGCAATTGAGGAAGGTATAGGTGGTGTTATGTCGGCACATCTCAGTATACCTGCCTATGATACTACCCCTGATCTTTCTTCAACGCTGTCAAAAAATATAATGACAGGATTGCTTAAGGAGCAGCTTGGTTTTGATGGATTGGTACTTACTGATGCAATGAATATGGAAGGATTAACAAGGTTTTATGACCCCGGGGAAGCGGATGCCCTTGCATACAGGGCGGGTAATGATATCCTTGAATATGTCGCTGATGTAAAGCTTGCAATAGAAACAATCAAGAGATATTATAATGATGGTAAGATTCCTTATGAGAAAATTGAAAATTCTACCCGTAAAATTCTTGCCTATAAATACTGGTCAGGATCGTTTAGCGTTAGCCCTGATGGTAAGAGGGCTGCTGAAATATCTAACAGTAATGCGAATAAATCATTTATAAGGAAACTGTATTCGAATGCAATCACTGTATTGAACAATAATAATAATCTAATACCTGTCAGGAATCTTGATAAAACAAAAATTGCCTGCCTTGCGATTAACAGTGCAGAAAAAACAGGTTTTCAGTCAATGCTTGAGAAATACACCAGGACTGATCAATTCTACTGGAACGGGGAAAAACCGGATAGTCTTCTGAAGAAGCTGGAAGCTTACGACCTTGTTATAGCCGGTATATTCAACACTGACCAGAGGCCATATAATAATTTTGGCTTAAGGGATGAAACTATAAAACTCACTTCCCTCCTCAGCGACAAAACGAACCTGCTGGCGGTTTACTTTGGTAACCCATATGCCATTGATCTAGTGGAGGGTCTGCAGGAAGCAGAAGGACTGGTTATCACTTACCAGGAAAACCGTTATACAGAGGAACTTGCAGCCCAGCTTATATTTGGAGGCATTGCTGGTCACGGCAAACTGCCGGTTTCAATAAACAATAAATACACTGAAGGATACGGTATAATCACCCCGGGTAATATCAGGCTGCAATATGGCTATCCTGAGGATGCCGGTATACCATCAGGCGAGCTTAAGAATAAAATTGACTCCATTGTACAGGCAGGCCTTGAGGCAGGTGCATATCCAGGATGTGAGATAATACTAGCCAGGAAAGGAATAGTTTTCTTCCACAAATGTTATGGCACACATACCTACCAGTCAAGGATAGACATCAGGGAGGATGACCTTTTTGATCTAGCCTCGGTAACCAAGGTGGCTGCTTCAACCACAGGTCTTATGAAACTTGACGGGGAAGAACTGTTCTCACCTGATGACCGACTGGTGGATTATGTCCCGGATATGAGATGCTCTGATAAGAAAGACCTGGTTTTCAGGGAAATACTTGCACACCAGGCAGGACTTTATCCATGGATCCCATACTGGAAAAATACACTGCGTAACAATGATACTTACAAGTGGTGGACAATAAAAAGAGTCCAGTCGGAACGCTATCCCGGTACGGTAGCTAATGGACTTTATGTACATCGCAAATATTTCAATAAGATAAAAAGGGCTATTAAACGATCGCCAATGGGTGAAAAAGAGTATGTTTATTCAGGGCTTGTATTCTTTTTAATCCCTTCAATCATTGAGGAACAGAGTGGTGAGAGGTATGAAGATTTCCTGTACAGGAATATATATCACAAGCTGGGGGCCTATGACATAGTATTTAATCCTTTCAGGTTTTATCCTGAAACAAATATAGTACCCACCGAGCTGGACACATTGTTCAGAAAACAACTCCTGCACGGCTACGTTCATGATGAAGGAGCTGCAATGATGGGGGGATTTTCCGGGAATGCCGGCCTTTTCGCCACTGCCAACGATCTTATCAAGCTGATGGAAATGTATCGCAGGGGAGGCAAATATGGAGGTCAGCAAATAATTGATAATGAAATAATAAAAGAGTATACCAGTTACCAGTATCCTGAAAACAAAAACAGGCGCGGACTTGGTTTTGACAAACCGCTGATTGACGATTACGATGGTACAGCTGATGATTACCCCTGCCCCGGAGCTTCACCATCAAGCTTCGGTCATTCGGGTTTCACCGGTACATTTGTCTGGGTTGACCCTGAATACGAGCTGAGCTATGTCTTCCTCTCAAACCGGGTTTACCCGACAAGGGAAAACAACCTGTTGTATGATATGAATATCCGTACCGGGATACTACAAAGTGTTTATGACTCATTAGTTGACTGACAGGGTCTTACCGGAAATGATTTTTCACCCTGGCAACCATCTGGTTCTCTGTCATTTGTTCAGCAGACTCCATACGTATTGCCGGTTTATCCTTTCGTTTTATTAATACTTTTCTTAATTCTTTTTTTACCTCAGCCGGACCGAAAAGTAAAATATTCTCAGCGTCTGACAATTTTCCTGATAGATCAGCAAGGAAATTATTGAGCTGATGCTTTTCCCTTTTTGTCTTTTTCTTCGAGGGATTGAAAAATGCACCACCGATCCTGGAATAAGACTTCTTCTCACCTTCATAACGAACCCGTGATTCAACATTTGATTCAACCTTCTCGATTTGATGTTTACCTCCATTCACAGAAATAACATAGGCTTTCTCTTTGTCAAGCCATACGCCAACATTCTTACCCATAATTTTTATTAATTGATTTATTACCCGTAAACAAAAATTCTGGTACTTAATTTACGAAAAAAAGACTTAAAAATCAAGTAATATTTATCATTTAACAATTGTATCCTAAGTGTTGGCCAAGATGGATTAAGCAGATATTACAAAGTTAATAATCAATTCGTTGAAGACCCAGCTTCTTTGCATATCCAACAGCCAGCCTATGCTCTGATTCCCTTAAGGACCTGCCCAGCCTGGCATCCCTGTAAGCCTCTCCGCAGGGATGATACTGTCGCATAACGTTTAAATAGGTATTTTTAGAAAGTGATCCAGCAATATATTCCAGGATTTTCCTGGTTTCATCCGGGTATCCGGGAAGAACGAGATGCCGTACAAGCAGTCCATTTATAGCAAGACCCTCATTATTAATTTTAAGATCACCAACCTGATTGTACATTTCCTGAACAGCACCGGCCGCGACTTCTCTGTAATCACCCACGCCACATGACTGCAGCCCCAGGCTCCTTGTCCAGAACTTGAAGTCGGGCATATAAATATCAACTATTTCATCCAGTTCCTTCAGCGTCTCAATACTGTCATATCCTCCCGTATTGTAAACCAGTGGTATCTCCAGTCCTTTACCGGCCGCTACATCAAGTGCCGACAGAATCTGGGGTACTACATGAGTGGGAGTAACAAGGTTTATATTATGACAACCACCCTCCTGCAGTTCAAGCATTATATCAGCCAGTTGTTCATGGCTGACATAAACACCCCTGCCCTGGTGTGATATTTCATAATTCTGGCAGAAGATGCACAGCAGGTTGCAATTAGTGAAGAAGATTGTTCCTGATCCATGATGCCCCACTAGCGGTCTTTCTTCTCCAAAGTGAGCAGAATATGACGAGACCAATGCTTCACTGCCTGTTTTGCAGATCCCTTTTTCTTCATTCAGTCTGTCAACTCCACACTTCCTTGGACAGATATTACAACTGGAAAGAGACGCAGTCATCTTCTTCGCTCTCTCTTTTATGACACCAGCGCGGTGTAACTCAGTGTACCTTCTTTTTACAGATTTTCTATCCATAGCAGGAACAATTTACAAAAAAAGATGTTTATTCGAAAAGAATATCGATCTCCCTAAGAAATATAAATATATGAACAATAACAGCTTAGCTCAAAGGATCAAATCATCACGGGCACTTATAATTTATTTTTTCAGTCCGGGCTGTGTTGCCTGTAATGGTCTCAGGCCAAAGGTAGAGTCAATGGTCGCAGGCAAATTTCCGAAAATGGAATTATTGTCAATTGATGCTTCGTCCAGCCCGGCTCTTACTGCTGAAGCCGGGGTATACGCCGCTCCCACCATACTTGTCTTTTTTGAAGGCAGGGAATACCTCAGGGAAAGCAAGTATGTGTCTGTTGATCAGCTGGAAGGAAAGATCTCGAGGTATTACGATATGATTTTTGGTTGAATAAGGTGGAGAGTGAGTTAAGAATGAATTCCTCCAAAGCTGAAGCTAAAAACTCCGTCCGACGGAGTCGGAGGACATGGTTAGGGGTTTAGGGGTTATTGAATCGGTGAGCCTGTGAATTGTTGAACAAGGATATTTATTTTTCTAAAAAAATACCTTACTTTTGCAATCGCAAAAAAGATGCGAAAGAGGAGATGCGAATGAAATAAAGCAAATAGAGAGATATACCATAATAACTCATAACTCATCATTCATCGCTCATCACTCATCGCTTAATACTGCCCAGATGGCGGAATTGGTAGACGCGCTAGTTTCAGGGACTAGTGTATGCAAGTACGTGCAGGTTCGAGTCCTGTTCTGGGCACAAAAAGACCGGCTATTGAGCCGGTTTTCCTGTTTCAGGTTTTAAGTTTCAGGTTATACACCTTGTAGTCCATTTTTTGACAATTTATTTATATTTACCTCTTTTTGTATCAACCTCAACAACACCATTTCCCCCTCGTGATCCGTATATTGAAGCTGCTGAGCCTTTTAACACTCTGATATTCTGAATATCACTGGTAGGAACAGCGGAAAAAACCTCTTTGCTGACAATAATACCATCCACCACAAACAATGCTTCAGCACCGGCTGAATCCAAGGTAGTCATACTCCTTTTGTTCATGATTGATATATTAAATATATTTCCGAAGATGGCAATTTCAACTTGTTTTTATCAGCCAGCTTTTTTTGAAGCTCTCCTGTCATTCATCCTGTATTTCAAAGATTCCTACACACTTCTCCTGTAATTTTCAGCCTCCCAGTTATCTATGAAACCGATCTGTTCCGGGCTAAGAAACTCAGGTCCGCCAAAATTGCCGGAGAGGAAAATTATTTTAATCATATCATGAAATACATCCATGGATCTTCTTGCAGATTCTTTATCCGGCCCCAGGGATATCAGGCCGTTTTTTTCAATGGCTATGATACTGGGCAAATATCCGGTTCGTGATTTAAAAGATTCAGTATCACTTAAAATATTTATCGCTTCACCGGCAGTGAAAAGGTACTGTGATTTGCAGTAAACTACATTATCGGGTGTTAAAGGATGAACTGACCTTTTAAAGGTCTCCTCTTTATCAACAAATTTTTGAATAAGATTATTATCCCTGAAGAAAGTAACCAGGTTCAGTCTTTTAAAATAATATTTCAGTTCTCTTATGGTGCTCTTCAATACTCCACCGGGTGATATATAATCCGTTGATGGAAGTTCAGTCCTGAGATGCGCTTCAATATTATTTACTATTTCAAGAGTTCTGAAATTTATATCATCCGGAGTTTCCCCGCAGACTATGAGACCATGATTACGAAGCAGGATGACTTCAGGCTCATCTCCAAATACAGTTCTATATTCAACTAATTTACTTTCAGTGTATTTGAATAACTCATAACCAGGGTTTATATAATCAACGAATAACACATCATTACCAAAAATTTCCTCTGTAACCCGTTCTGCATCCACAGAGCACAGCATGGCATTCACGATTGTTGGATGGGTATGAACAACAAACGGAGATCTCAATAAATTATGGAGGGATGTTTCAACCGAGGGGCGCTTTCTTGTAACATCGCAAACTGCTTCAATCAGGTCGTTTTTTATCTCCTGCTCCCGATGGAAAGGGTTTTCAGAATAATTGGCTGTTGAGATTTTATCCAGTTTACTGCGTGAAAGGCAAACGAAGCCCGATCTGTCAATACTGCCCAGGGGGATGCCACTTGCCTTTATCCACATCCTGTCTCCCTGTTTATAAGAAGTATTTCCTCCTCCACCGATAACATAATTTTGATTACTACCGTAATACCTTGACAAGGAAATTAATTCACCTGGTATTTTCATAATTTAATATTTTTCCGGGTTCAGATTTTACTTTCCCCTGATAGAGTCAACACTGAAATTATATTTTCCTGAACCCAGCTTGAGCAGAACATATTCATCATTTTCATCTAATACATCAACTGTCTCCACATCAACGAGTAACATCCCTCCTTCAGTTATCATATCTGTTGCAGAGGATGGCAGATACACCTTAGCGCTGGTATTGACCGGTATTTCTATTTCAATATTAAAATTGTTATCATGAATTTTCCAGTTTGTTTTGACAAGGCCGTAATAAGTTTTTAATGTCCCTCCGGCGCTATCAATCCCACCACCTGGTCGGGGATTAATAATTAATCCCCTGTATCCGGGCTTTTCCGGAATTATTCCGGCAATCACCTTATACATCCAATCACCTATAGCTCCATATGCATAATGATTGAATGAATTCATCGAGGCATACTGAAATGAGCCGTCAGGTTTTATCCCGTTCCATCTTTCCCATATAGTAGTTGCCCCTTTTCTTACAGGGTAAATCCAGGAGGGATAGGTAACCTGCAACAGAAGCTTATATGCCACATCAATCCGGTCAAACCTGGTTAATACATGGTTGATATAAGGAGTCCCAAGAAAACCGGTTGTTATATGATCACCATATTCCCTGATATTCGCTACCAGCCTTGATACTGCCTGTTCTCTCAGCCTTTCCGGCAGCAGGTCAAAATGGAGTGCCAGCACATAAGCTGTCTGGGTATTCGAAACCAGCTGTCCATTGGGCGTAACAAATTCATCATTAAATTTATCCCTGATCCGATCATAGAGAGCAGAATAATACATATTATCTTCCTCCTTTCCCAGCAGGGCCGATGTTTCAGCCACTATTTTCACAGAGTTTGCAAAGAAACACTGGGCTATAAGATATTTGTCAGTTACTGCAGAGCGTCCCCCGTTATCATCATCCAGGCTATAAAAGAGCCAGTCCCCATAGTGAAAACCATTGTTTCTCAACAGGTCATTACTAACATTAACAAGGTAATCGACCCATGCTTTCATGCTCGGGTATTGATCTTCAAGCACCTTAATATCTCCAAAGGCAATGAAAATATTCCAGGGGATAATTGTCGCAGCATCAGACCAGCCGGCACTTCCTATTGAATGCGTGCCAAGTACATTGGGGATAACCACCGGTACATTACCATCATCTAACTGGTCAGTGGCAAGATCTTTCAACCATTTGGAAAAGAAATTATTAACACGCATATTAAATGCAGCAGTACTGCAAAATACCTGGGCATCACCGGTCCACCCCAACCTCTCGTCCCTCTGAGGACAATCAGTAGGCACATCCAGGAAATTACCTTTCTGTCCCCAGACAATATTACTCTGTAATTGGTTAAGATCAGGATTTGAAGTAATAAAAGAACCTGTCTGATCCATATCTGAATAAAGTGCTATTGCAGTCATATTTTCAGGCTGGGGCATCCTTCTCAATCCCTTCACTTTCACATACCTGAATCCCTGCCATGTGAAATGTGGTTCGAGAACCTGTTTATTGCCATTAAGAATATAGATAGTGCGCTGCCTGGCACTACGGAGATTATCAGTGTAGAAATTACCTTCTTTATCAAGCACTTCGGCATGGTAAAGGATAATACTGTCTCCTTTCTCACCATTGATACTGAGTTTAACCCAACCCACCATGTTTTGTCCAAAATCCACAATAGTATCACCATCGGGGCTAACCAATATATCAACTGGTTTAAATTCCTCGTGCTTTCTTACCGGTTCATTGTATGTATGTATTACGTTCTCCTTTGGGTAGTCTTTAACCTTTGCTAATTTCCACAACGTATCATCAAAGCCGGGCCTATCCCAACCTGTGATTTCTTTCATCGAATCATATATCTCACCATCATAAATACCTGATCTTAATACCGGGCCTGATGCACTTTTCCAGGTATCATCACTTTTTATTATAACTTTTTCCCCATCTGTATACTCAACAAGCAACTGGACCAGCAGTGCTGTCTCTGATCCATAAACATTGCGAGATATCCTTCCCTTGTACCAGCCTTCACCCAGGAAAATACCTATGGCGTTTTCACCCTCGCCGATCAGTTCTTTAATATCATACACCTGGTATTGTATCCGCTTATTATAGTTTGTCCACCCTGGCGTTAAATAATCATTACCCACTCGTTTGCCATTAATTCTTGCTTCATAAAGGCCTCTAGCTGTAATGTAAGCAGTAGCTTTTTTTATCTCCCTGTTGTTAGTGAGGCTAAATTCTTTTCTGAAGTAGTGCACGTTTATATCATCATCCTGTTCTGCTGATATCCAATCAGCCACCCATGCTGAAGTTTCCATCAGTCCTGTCTGCCACCATGCTGTTTTACTCCATCCTGATACATTCCCTTTATTGTCCCATACCCTTACCTGCCAGAAATATTTTGTTCCGGGTTTCAGTGACTGTCCTGTATAAGGAATATGCACCGACTGATCAGACTGTATTTTACCTGTTGACCAGATAAGCGCCCTTCCGTTTACGAGATCACCTTCGCTGCCAGCAAGTCTTAATTCATAGGCAGTCTGTAGTACCTGCCTTTCGTCCGAGTCAATTATCCACGTAAAACGTGGTTCCGTATTATCCAGTCCAACAGGATTATTCCTGTTCTCAATGAACATATCACTTATTGTAAGCTGGCTAAATGCAAATCCTGTATATAACAGGATGACTGCTGAGAATAGAAGAAATCGTTTCATCGACCTTTTTTATTTATGTTATTTTATTTTCTTTTAGCAAGCACATCCTTCTCATATTCTTGAATTTTGGCTACATAATCAATCCCTACCGGGACTCCCGATAAATGACAATAATATTCCCATATAGATCCGAAAGGTTTGCTTTTCATGATTTCAAGCATAGCAAGGCGCTCAAAATACATAGCGTTTTCCTCATAGTCTTTTAGTTTTGATACAGGTTCAAGCATAGCATACATAAATGCCATCTGCGCTGCCCTCGTACCCGTTACATAAGCACCAATCCTATTCATGCTGGCATCAAAATAGTCGAGGCCTATATTAACCCTGGATAAAGCATCTGCCCTTATAACTTCCTGGGCAATAAGTAATATTTCATCGTTAAAAGTAACAACATGATCGCTGTCCCACCTCAGGCCCCTGGTAACATGCAGCATTAATTCGTCAATAAACTGGAGGCAGGATGAAATTTTATCACCCACCTGTTCTGTCGGGTGATAATGCCCATTGTCAAGACAGATGAGTTTGTCATTTTTAATGGCATATGCCAGGTAGAAATCGTATGAACCCACCACCATGGCTTCCGAACCTATACCAAACAATTTGCTTTCAACAGAGTCCTTCAGGTATTCCTTAGGATATTTGACAGAATATATCTCATCCAGCGACTCTTTGAGTATCTTTCTGAGGGTATAGCGATCAACAGGAATATCCTTCGATCCATCAGGTATCCAGAGATTATGAATGCATGGCGTTCCAAGCTGCCGTCCAATTTCAGCACCTATTTCCCTGCATCTCTTTACATGATCAACCCAGAATTTCCTTTTAGATTCATTTTTTGAAGAAAGTGTAAACCCATCATCCGCTTTTGGATGTGAAAAACACGTACAATTAAAGTCCATTCCAACCCCTCTTTCCTTAGCCCAGTCAATCCATCCCTGGAAATGTTTGGTTTCGATCTTATCTCTGTCGATAAATTTACCTCCAAAATCTCCATACATGGCATGAAGGTTCAAACGTTGCTTACCTGGCAGTAATGCCATTACCTTTTCTATATCCTGTTTTAATTCTTCCAGGGTTCGTGCCTTCCCAGGGTAATTACCTGTGACCTGTATTCCTCCACCTCCAAGTTCAGCCCCTGGTGTTTCAAATCCTCCCACATCATCAGCCTGCCAGCAATGAAGGCTTATCACTACATCCTCCATCATTTTAATCACCCTGTCAGTGTTAACTCCCAGTTCAGCATACTGGCTTTTTGCCAGCTCATAAGCCTGTTGAATTGTATTTTCTTTTTTCATAATTAGGATATATCGATTTGTTATAAGTTATAAGTTATAAGTTATGAGTTATGAGTTGCGAGTTACAAGTTTAACTTACTCCCACTATCCACAAACACCGTCCCGAAAAAGCTTAGCTTTTTCGAGGATTCTCGAATCAAAGATTCGGGACTCGTGAGTTCGCCTTGAAATCCGGGGCTCAGTTCAAGTTACAGATTACATAGAATTCCTTGCTCCTTGCTCCTTGCTCCTTGCTCCTTGTTCCTTGTTCCTTGTTCCTTGTTCAATGTTCCTTGTTCCTTGTTCCTTGTTCCTTGTTCCCTGCTCCCTGCTCCTTGTTCAATGTTCCTTGTTCCTTGTTCCTTGTTCCTTGTTCCTTGTTCCTTGTTCCTTGTTCCCTGCTCCCTGTTCCCTGCTCCCTGCTCCCTGCTCCCTGCTCCCTGCTCCCTGCTCCATATCTTAGCATATCGAAGATCCATACCGAAAGTTGTGGAGCGGAGACCCTGACCTACGGAAGGGAGCGTCAGGGCTCCATGCCAGTTCTCTCATCCCAGGTTTATCACGAATGTTGACAGTATCAATATCACAATTCCAATCACCAGTACTAACATTGTTTTACGTCCGGCTCCTTTCCATTCATTCAGTATTATACCCCAGATGTTACTGAAAGCGATATTCAATGCCATGAGTATGCTCCACGCAAAGACTGCGATCTCCGCAGGTAACTGGCTTTTGCCCATGCCGTAGAAATGGAACTGAAGAAACCATAACAGTCCGGCCAGAAATGTAAAGAACAGGTTATTCAGAAATACACCACCCGACACTGAATAATAATCTTTATATGTTTTGTTTTTTATATTCAGGTAGGCACAATAACTGAAATTCGTAATGAAGCCTCCAATAAGTATGAAGATCAGGGTTACATTGCTCTGAAAAAGAGGATTTACACCGTATTTAACGGTAACCTGATCAATAGGTTGCCCCACTTCGTATCCATAACTGAATGCTGCACTCATTATACCTGCCATAATAGCTATCAGTAAACCTTTCTTAAGTGCAAACTCCCTGACCGCTTTTTTTCTTTCCTCCTCACTCATATTCTTGTTTTTCAGTGCCCCGGCGTATCCTATAACAATTATTCCCGTTATACAGACAGCGACACCAATCACCATCAGTATCCCCCCTGTTGAGCCAAAAAGGTTGTCACCTGCCACGATAGGTGGTATAAGGGTGCCAAATGCTGCGCAAAAGCCCAGGGCAATACTCTGACCCATAGCAACACCCAGGTATCTGATACTTAATCCAAAAGTCAGCCCTCCAATACCCCACAGTGCCCCGAAAAGTATTGCTAGCCATTTAGCGGAAGCAGGGGCAGCGCCTATTATTTCAAACAATGTACCCCTTGGCATCGAAAACAATGCGAATATCCATGGCGCTAGTAACCATGCAGCAACTCCCTGTGTAATCCAGTAGGATTCCCATGACCATTTCTTTACTTTCCTGAAAGGGACATAAAAGCTAGATGCCCCCAGGCTTCCTATTGCAATTAGCCCGATGGCTGAGAGTGAATTCATATTTTAATACTGTTTTTAATCAATATAAACCTGGAGAAAAATGCAAAATTTACATAAATAATAACAGATGTACTAACTTTAATTTTTATTTTTTTTTTTGATTTTATGAACTAAATTTGCAGTCGCTAAAATTGATGCGAACCGGGTTATGCGAAAGATGTGATACGAAAGATGTGAGATGAATGTCATTTAGCTTATAGTTCATAATTCATAATTCATAATTAATCACTCATAACTCCATTCGCCCAGGTGGCAGGACCGAGCGTAAAGAAAATGTCCGGGGGACATTTTTAGCGAGGGGCCGGGTTGTGAGGTGGCTTCCGCCACCCTGCAATAAAGTACCAGGGATAATTAAGTGTTCTTTCATTAT
>Ga0272443_10000658_pt1 | contig 59389 bp, 44 predicted proteins | sample SSMAcet12_FD_193581 | JGI IMG/M metagenome (GOLD analysis project Ga0272443, IMG submission 193581) | Marine sediment archaeal communities from Little Sippewissett salt marsh, Falmouth, MA, United States - SSM-Acet-12 | ecosystem: Environmental > Aquatic > Marine > Wetlands > Sediment ... | reverse complement strand
TGCCCCCTGTGACCGAAATGCCCCCTGTGACCGAAATGCCCCCGGTGACCGAAATGATCCCTGTGACCGAAATGCCCCCTGTGACCGAAATGCCCCCTGAGAAAAGGTCCAAGAGGATCTGAGGGTCTATTACTGGAGCCTTTGGGACTTTACTTGGTGGTGAAGTGGCGAGGCGATCAGATAGTGAGGATCGCTTTTTCCAACAGAAGGCCAGAAAATATCCTTCCGCCCGATTTGGGTGCGGAAATCCTGAAAATCCTGAACGGAAAAAGGAGCAATCTCCTGGAAGAGGCTCTCGATTTCTCGGAACTAACCAAGTTTCAGGTCGAGGTATTGAAAGCTGTTGCAACCATACCTTTGGGAAAGACCATGACATACGGAGAGGTGGCCCAAATGTTGGGCAGACCCGGCGCATCAAGAGCCGTGGGAAGAGCCCTTGCCGCCAATCCGTTCCCTTTGATAATCCCTTGCCACAGAGTTGTCGCCAAAGATGGTCTCGGTGGCTACAGCTGGGGCAAAGATCTGAAAAAGAAGTTGTTGGACCTTGAAAACCAGATTCTTGTAACCGAATAGACTTCTTTTCTGCCAAAAAAGTTCGATAAATTCTATGTGAGGTCCGATAAAAGGGCAGATCGTCGATGTCAGTTTCTCCGGACCATCTCCCTCTTTGCCTCGCGGGCAAAGAGGCGCGCCACTCGGCAAGGTTCAGGGAACTTGTGGCCTCGAAGGTACTTGCGCGCAAGCCTGATCGAGGACGAAACCGAGATCATATGGCCTGGCGCTACCACTATGGGCTTGCATCCCTTTCTAGAAAGAAAAACGTAGCCGATGTGCTTTTCTTTGTAAGACAAAGGCGAGGCCTCGCCCACCTTCCGGGGCGGATCCCAGGAACCACAAAGAACGTTCTTGCTGAGGCCAATAACAGGAACGCCAAGTTCGACCCCTATGCAGGACGCCAAACCGGCACCTCGTGGATGATTAATCCCGCATCGGTTCACGAATAAAAGCGTGGGCTTTGGATCGAGCCGCTTCAAAGCGCCGAGGGCGGCAGGACCCTCTCTGAAGCAGAGAAGTCCAGGAATGTAAGGCAAACGAGCTTCGTGGACAGAATGAGACTTGCCCAAGACGTGGAGCGAAGAGTCAAAGGCGACTGCACAAGAAACCACAAGTTCAGAATTCACACGTAACTTGGAATTTGCACGTGCAACGAAAGCCTGGTCCACCCCGGCCACCACATCCTCTGAATAATGATCCTCCAGGAGAACTCGGGATGCGATCTTCCGCTGTAGCTCAAACAGCATCTCTTCTTCTTCTTCTGAACTCAATTCAAAGATTTGCCCCTCCTTTGCCGCCCTCGCCCTTAACGACCCATCTCCAGCTCGGATTCCATCTGGCTCAGGTTGATGGTAAGTTCGCTGATGTTCTTGATGTAATGCAACATCCGCTCGATACTGGGGACCACCAGCCTTAGAAGCGTTTCCTCGTGCTCGTCGGCGGTATTTGAGGCGGCGTTGGTGATTTTTTGGGTCATCGTATCTCGGGCTTCACGGCTCCGGTCGATAATCTCGTTAGCTTTGTCAGAATCCAGGTTCAGAAGCGCAGATGTGGAATCCTCGACCAAACCCACGAAAATGGACTCCATGCTGCTCATCTCCTCTACGAGCTCTGATGGAAACTTGCAGTCGCATTTGATGACCAACTGGGCGATCCAGGCGGCGTGATCTGCGACCCTTTCCAGGTTGGTGGCAGCACGGGAGTAGTTGAAAGCGGCGATGGGGTTCAAAGATTCCTGTTTTATGAAGCCGCTTCTCAGGATTTCTGTAAACTGACGAGATATGAGAAGATAGAGCCGATCGACGTCATCATCCCTCTGGATTACATCTTCTGCCATCTCTTTGTCGTTGGTCACCAAAGCCTCGATGGAATCTTGGATCATGCTCCTGACAACCGTTTTGATCCGTCGGAGGGCCCTTTCTGATTGGAGCTCTTCAGGGTCGATGAGGTCTTGTATGAATACCTTGTTGACAGTCTCCTCCAGAATCTCCGGTCCGATGAGCTTTTGGACGATCTGGTGGATAGTCCTCTTCTGAGGCGCAGTCATGTGATCCGAGGTCACCTCAATGGTTCTGTATCCGGATACGTAACACCCTATGATGTCTCTTACTAGGGGCTCTCCAACTTTGTTTCCAATCTCCAACTTGGTGTTGAGCGCCCGCTCAGACCTGTCCGGCGAGAGAACCAAAGATCCATTATCGCTTTGGGTGATGTATATCAGCGAACCTGGCTGGATGTCGTTCTTCACTGCCCAGACCTTGGGCAGAGAGACGATGAAGGTTGACTTTCCCGTCCGCTGTACTTTTCTAGTCTCCATAGATATTCATTTCAGTTCAGATGTTCTCGTTTCGCGTCGACCATGTATATGATGCTCTCACAGATGTTGCAGACGTAATCTCCGATCCTTTCAAGGTGTTTGTTCACCAAGAGAAGTGGAGTGGCACTTTCTATCAGGTCAGAGTTTCCTCCGATGATCTCAAGAAGGGTATTCCTGACCTTGTCGTAAAGAGCATCTATCTCGTAGTCCAACTTGGTGGCCTGCCGAGCCAGATCAGCGTCGTTCTCTTTGAAGGCCTTCACCGCCATGACCAGCATCTCTCTTGAAATTTCGGCCATCCGGGGGATATTTTTCAGAGATTTCACGTGAACTGTGTCTTTGGAGTGGACCACTATCCTCGCCGTGTCAACAGCCAGATCTCCGATCCTCTCAAGATCGATGCCTATCTTCAACATGGCGATGATCAATCTCAGATCCTTGGCCATGGGCTGCTGAAGCGCCAGGAGTTCCATGCACCTCTTTTCGATCTTCAAGTTCAGATCGTCTATGACCTGGTCATCGCGTATGACCTCGCGAGCCTTCTCGATATCGTAATCTCGAAGAGATTCGACCGATTTCATTATCGCCGTGTCGACCAGCTCTTCCAGCTTTTGCGCGTCCACCTTTAGTTCGTGGAGATCTCTTCGGTAACGCTCCCTATAAGGACTCATCTAAATCATCTCAGCCCTAATGCTAAACTATTTTATCCGAACCGACCAGTTATATAATCTTCAGTGCTATTTTCCTTTGGCTTCTCAAAAATCTGCCTGGTCTCGCCGAATTCTATCAGCTTGCCCAGCAAGAAATAGGCAGTACAATCCGAAACCCGAGCCGCTTGCTGCATGTTATGGGTTACGATTATCTGGGTATACTCGCCTCTCAATTCTTCCATCAGCTCTTCTATCTTCGCCGTGGAGACTGGATCTAAGGCGCTGCAAGGCTCATCGAAAAGGATGACATCGGGCCTCATCGCTATCGTTCTCGCTATGCAGAGCCTCTGTTGCTGCCCGCCGCTGAGGCCCATTGCAGGCTTGTTTAGCCTATCTGAGACCTCATCCCACAGAGCCGATTCTTTGAGGCTCGCCTCCACTATTTTATCTACATTTTTAAAGCCATGAAGCTTCGGGCCGTAGGCTATGTTGTCGTAGATGGACATGGGAAAGGGGTTTGGCTTCTGGAATACCATGCCGATTTTCTTTCGAAGCTCCACCACGTCTACATCCTTGTCGTACATGTTCTTTCCGTTGTAGAGGACCTCGCCTTCGACCCTGCATATGTCGACCAGGTCGTTCATCCTGTTTAAACAGCGGATGAATGTGGATTTGCCGCATCCAGAAGGCCCTATCAGTGCTGTGATCTCATTTTCGGGAATGCCCATCGATATGTCTATTAGGGCGTGGTTATCGCCATACCACAAGTTCAAATTTTTGACTTCAATCTTGAATGACAGTGCCAATCCTCCTAAAAGAATTAAGTAGTCCCCTCTCCGATAGCTCCCGATAAATCTGAACTCAGAACTGAAATGAAACCCACATCCTCTATAATCCTCTGTCCTTTCTCACTCAGAACGAAATCTATGAACTCCGCCTCAGCCTTGCTGGTGTCGTTCCACGTGTAAAGATAAAGGGGGCGAGAAAGTATGTACTTTTCGTTCTCGACGTTCTCTACAGAAGGAAACACCCCATCCAGCTCAACAACCCCAAGGTTTCCGGTCTTGGTGTAACCTACCCCCAGATAGCCAATGGCCTTATCGCTTTGGACTAAGAGCGTCTTGATCTCGGCATTCTCCATGGCGTTGACTTCAACTCCGGGCGTTTCGGCCTTGTCACTTCCCATGATTACCTTGTTGAAGGTATCCCCTGTGCCGGATCCTGGTACCCTTGAGACCGGAAGTATCCTCCGATCAGGTCCACCGACCTCTTTCCAGTTGGTGATTTTGCCACCGTATATCTTGGCAACCTGATCCGAAGTGAGACTGGCCACTCCTGTGTCGTAAATCTCTTTGCTTACCACGACGGCGATGGCGTCGTAACCGATTAGATGCTCTACAAAGTGGTCCCCGAACAGGTCGATCTCGGACTGCTTGAGATCTCTAGAGGACATGCCTATGTCGGCAAGCTCATTGGCCGTGTCTTGAATTCCACGACCAGATCCCCCGCTGCTAACCTGAACTGCAATCCCATCCTGCATTCCGTTGAAAACTTCGGCACATCTCTCCACTGCAGGAAGAACTGTAGTGGAACCGGTTACCACCAGGTTCTCTCTGGAGCTTTCCTCCACGCATCCCGCTCCCAGAAAGGCTATGCAGGTCGCCATCAGAAGCGAAATTATCTGATATTCGGCAGATCTATTCACGCGTTTCAACCCCACGATACCCGTTTATATAGCGTTTTCCTATATATTCTACATAGATTGCGCATCTTGCAGTCGCCTTTGTTGCGGAACGTATATATAGAACTTCAAACTGCTGTTGTGCAGAAAGATGGGGAGGACTCTCTTTGGCTGGTTTGACCAATGCGCCAATATTAATATTGAAGGACGGACATACCCGTGACAAGGGCAAAGACGCCCAGAGGAACAACATACTCGCCGCAAGAGCCGTGGCAGATATGGTGAGAACCACCTTGGGCCCTAAAGGCATGGACAAGATGATGGTAGAAGAGGGCACAGGTGAAGTTGTCATCACCAACGATGGTGCCACCATATTGCGAGAAATGGACATAGAGCATCCCGTGGCCAAGATGGTTGTGGAGGTATCTCGCACCCAAGAAGACGAAGTAGGCGATGGCACAACCACTGCAGTTGTGATCACCGGCCAGCTTCTCAAGAACGCTGAAGAGCTAATCGACGCTGGTGTCCACTCCACGATAATCGTCCAGGGATACAGGGAAGCCCAGAAAAAAGCTCAGAAGCTCCTGGAAGATATGGCCATCGAGATCTCCAAGGAGGATAAGGAGATCCTCAGAAAAGTCGCCGCAACTGCCATGACAGGAAAGGGTGTTGAGATCTTCGAAGACAAGCTCACGAAAATTTGCGTCGATGCCGTCTCTTCCATCGAAGAGGAGGGCAAGTTCGATGTTGAAGAGCGTGTCAAGATAGTCAAGATCCTCGGAAGCTCTGTTGGTGACTCCGAGCTCAAACACGGAATTGTGCTGGACCACGAGAGGCTCAACCCGGAAATGCCAAAGAAGGTCGAAAAGGCAAAGATCGCCCTCCTGGACGGCACCCTGGAGCTGAAGAAGCTCACCACCGATGCCAAGATCACAATCACCGATCCCGAGTCCCTAAAGAGCTTCCGTGAAGGCGAAGACGACGTCTTGAAGGACGCTGTAGACGCTATCGCCAACACAGGTGCTAACGTGGTATTCTGCAGGCAAGGAATTGGGCAGTACGCTTCCAGATATCTTGCAAACCGTGGGATCCTGGCCGCAAGAAGGGTCAGCGACGAAAACATGAATATCCTAGCCTTGGCAACCGGCGGCAAGATCATTACAGATCCGTTGGAGTTCACAGAAGACGACCTGGGAGCAGCAAAGCTCGTCAAGGAAAATCGGGTTTCCAAGGATAAGAAGATGATCTTCGTTGAAGATTGCAAGGGCGCAAAGGCGGTCTCTGTAGTCCTCCGCGGTTCCACAGAGCAACTCATGGACAACATCGAAAGGGCTCTTGAGGATGCACTCTGGTCTGTCGCAACCGTCTTGGAATCCAAGAAGATCGTCCCGGGAGGCGGTGCTCCCGAGATCGAGATAGCAGAAAAGCTCAGGCAGCACGCTTCGACCATGGGCGGCCGAGACCAGCTCGCCGTGGAAGCTTTTGCCAAAGCCATTGAAGAGATTCCCGTAGCCCTCGCTGAGAACGCCGGTTTGGACCCCATAGATGTCCTTGTAGATCTCAGGTCTAATCACAGCAAGTCGAAGAACTACGGCCTAGAGATGCACGAGGGAAAGACCTCAGACATGGTGAAAAAGGGCGTCATAGAACCTTTGAAAGTCAAGACCCAGGCCATAAAATCAGCCACCGATGCTGCTACTATGGTGTTAAGAGTGGACGACGTGATTGCAGCCAAGGTGGAGGGCTTGTCACCAGGTCCTGGCCAGAGCCCCCATGACTACACCAGAGGTATGGGCGGCATGATGTAGAATGGGCAACTGGCAGCATCCCTGCCCGCCAAAACCCCTTTGTGAGTGATCTCTGTTTCTGGCCGTGTCCGAGAGGTCGTTTATGAGAGCAGAGCAGGAAGATAAGGCGGAGGAAACAGAATCCTCCAAGGCCGATGAGGCCGAATCAAAGACATCAGAACCTGGCAAATCCGAACCTGAGGACGAAGAATCCGAATTTGAGGCGTCAAATCTTGGCGAAACCGAGAAGGTCGACGAAATGACCGATTTGGAACTGCAGCTCGAAGAGGCACGCTGCCTGGCTGATGAGTGGCAGGATCAGTTACTTCGATGCCGCGCTGAGATGGACAACACCCTGAAGCGGGTGGCCAGGGAGAAAGAAGCGCTTTCAAGGTATGCAGCAGAGAACCTGATCGTCAAACTTCTCCCGGTTCTGGACAGCCTCGATCAAGCAGTTAAACATGACGAGGGCCTGGAGAAAATACGACAGCAGTTTTTGGCCGTGCTCCAAGGAGAGGGTCTCACACCCATCGAGGCCGTGGGAGAAAAGTTCGATCCCTACAAACATGAGGCCCTCATGATGCTAGAATCCGACGAGTACGAAGAAGGTACCGTGGTCGAGGAGGTTCTTCGTGGTTACTGCCTCAATTCAAAGGTGATTCGTTTCTCGAAGGTATTGGTGTCTAAAAAATAATAAGTATCAGTCATGATGTGTATTTTGTGAGGGATATAACTTGTCCAAGATCATAGGCATAGATCTGGGTACCAGCAATTCCGCCGCCGCCGTACTTGTAGGCGGCAAACCCACCATGATCCCCAGTGCTGAGGGGACCAGCATCGTCGCAGGAGGTAAGGCATTTCCATCTTACGTTGCTTTCACCAAAGATGGTCAAAGGTTGGTTGGAGAGCCCGCCAGAAGGCAGGCGGCAACCAATCCCGATGGTACCATCACAGGAATCAAGAGGAAGATGGGGGCCGACTACAAGGTCAACGTCTTTGGCAAAGAGTACACACCCCAAGAGATATCCTCGTTCATATTGAGAAAGATCAAAGAGGATGCAGAGGCGTATCTCGGCGAGACCGTGGACAAAGCGGTCGTCACAGTCCCAGCTTACTTCAACGATAACCAGAGACAAGCCACCAAAGACGCAGGCACTATAGCAGGCCTGGAAGTTGCCAGGATCATAAACGAGCCCACAGCTGCATCTCTCGCCTACGGCCTAGATAAAGAGGGTGAAGCGACCCTGATGGTCTTCGACTTTGGCGGAGGAACTTTGGATGTTACCATCATGGAGATCGGAGAGGGCGTCTTCGAGGTCAAGTCCACGAGCGGTGATACTCAACTTGGCGGAAGGGACATGGACGAGAAGCTCATGGGCTACGTGATCGAACAGTTCAGGCAAGAGAACGGGGTCGATCTGCACCAGGACAAGATGGCGATGCAAAGGCTGAGAGAGGCCGTCGAGATCGCCAAGATAGAACTATCCTCCGTCCTGCAGACCAACATCAATCTGCCTTACATCACAGCTGACCAGACAGGTCCCAAACATCTGGACATGACCGTGACTCGCGCCAAGCTGGAAGAGCTGGTCTCAACCGTCCTTGAAAGATGCAAGGATCCGATGAAACAGGCAATCCAGGACGCAAAGCTTGGCAAGAACGAGATCGAGAAGATCGTCCTTGTGGGTGGCCCGACCAGGATGCCTTCGGTCCAAAAGTTCGTGAAAGATTTCATGGGAAAAGAGGCCGAGCGAGGCGTAGATCCGATGGAATGCGTCGCCATTGGAGCTGCTATTCAGGCAGGAGTTCTCGGAGGCGAAGTCAAAGACATTTTGCTGCTGGACGTAACACCTCTGAGCCTCGGAATTGAGACTCTTGGGGGCGTTGATACCAGGCTGATCGAGAGGAACACCACCATTCCGACCAGGAAGAGCCAGACTTTCACAACAGCGGCAGACAACCAGACTTCGGTCGAGATTCACGTTCTTCAGGGCGAAAGGTCCATGGCCAAGGACAACACATCTCTTGGAAAGTTCACCTTGACTGGGATTCCTCCAGCACCGAGGGGCATCCCCCAGATTGAAGTCACCTTTGACATTGATGCCAACGGCATATTGAACGTCAACGCCAAGGATCTTGCCACTGGAAAAGAGCAGGCAATAACGATCTCTGCACCTCATAAGCTCTCTCAAAACGAGATCGACCGGAACATCAAAGAGGCCGAGCAGCACGCTTACGAGGATACCCAGCGAAAAGAGGAGATCGAGGCCAAAAATCAGGCGGAAACTCTGGTCTACACTGCAGAAAAGACCTTGAAAGAGGCTGGGGACATAGCCTCCGCCGACCAGAAAGAGAAGATCGAGAAGGCCATCGAAGAGACAAAAGAGGCTCTCACCGGCGGTGTGATCGAGAATATCAAAGAGAAGGCCGAGGCCCTCCAGAACGCCATCTACGAGCTCTCTACTGCCATGTATCAAAAAGCTGCTCAGGAACAGCAGGAACAACAAGAACAGCAGCAACAAGCGCAGGGACAAGAACAGAAGACCGAAGGTGGCCCTTCCGGCGAGACCATAGATGCCGATTACGAATATGTCAACGACGACAAATAGATCGGTCTAGGACCACAATCTCAAGAGAGGATCTGCATGCCCGAAAAGAGAGACTACTACGAGGTGTTAGGCGTAGACAAGAACGCCAGCGAGAAAGATATCAAGAGCAACTATCGGAAGCTGGCGATGAAATATCATCCTGACCGATCTGACGCTCCAGATGCTGAAGAGAAGTTCAAGGAGATATCAGAGGCTTATGCAGTCCTCTCAAACAAGGACAAGCGAAGACAGTACGACCAGTTCGGCCATGCCGGAATTGACAGTCAGTACAGTCAAGAAGACATCTTCCGGGGCGTCGATTTCGAGGATCTTCTCAGAGGATTCGGTTTTGGAGGTGGCGGCTTTGGTGGCGGAGGCAACATCTTCGATCTCTTTTTCGGAGGTGGCAAAGGGAGGCGCGGTCCGAGTCGGGGCCGGGATCTCAGGTACGATCTAGACCTGACGCTAGAACAGGCGGCCACAGGTCTTGAGACTCCCATCAATGTGCCAAGGCAAGAGGCTTGCCCTACCTGCGGCGGGTCTGGGGCAAAGCCTGGGACAACTCCTCAGACCTGCACCAACTGCAAAGGTTCAGGACAGGTAACCCGGGTTCAGAATACGCCGTTCGGGCAGATGATGACTTCGACGCCCTGTTCCCAGTGTGGCGGGACCGGTCAGATCATTTCAGATCCCTGTCCCACCTGCGGCGGGAGAGGCCAAGTTCGCCGGACGAGGAAGATTAACGTCAAGGTCCCGGCAGGGGTCGAATCGGGCCAGCATCTCAGGCTCGGCGGCGAAGGAGAGGCTAGCCCCGACAAAGGTGGTCCGTCTGGGGATCTCTACGTTTTCGTCAACGTGAAGCCTCATCCCCTTTACCAGAGATCGGGCAGCGACCTTCTTTACGAAACTGATCTGAGCATAACTCAGGCGGCGTTAGGCATCGATCTGGTGGTTCCCACGTTGGATGGCAAGAAGGCTAAGATCAAGATACCAGGTGGGACCCAGACCGGGTCGATCTTCAGGCTGAAGGGAAAAGGCATGCCTCGGCTCCGAGGTTTTGGCAGCGGCGACATGCATGTGAGAGTTAAAGTCAAGACGCCAACGAAGCTAACTCGCAATCAGAAGAGGCTGCTCGAAGAGCTGGCAGCAGAGTTCGGCGAGGTCGAGAAGAAAAAGAAGGGCCGGAGTGTGGCTTCGAACGAGTCTTCAGACGTGTCGGGACCGGAAGTGGCGTCCGATGAGAAAGAAGGCCGCAAGAGTTCTTCTGAGAAGGAAAAGGAAAAAGGCATCTTCGGCAAGATCGTGGACGAGGTGAAGGGCGCGGTGCAGTGAAGGCGTCGCCCTTCTCGTTATTTACGTTCTTCACGGCTCTCTCTGTTCAGTGGTCTCTGTTGAGTAATCTTTGTTAAGTTGTCTCTGTTCACTCGACGGCGCTCAGTTTTGAATCCATGGAGATATCTTTGTCTCTTCGGTAGTCTATCTTCACCGAGGTGATCAACCTCTGAACCCCGATATGGGCTAAAACTTCGTTGGCCTTTTCTATCGCCCTGAATATCTCGCCCAGGGATTCTGCTTCGAGGGCGGTTGACATGGGGCCTGGAACGAACTTGAGGCCCGAGTCTCTGAGGACCTGGTGGACTGCTCTTACGTAACGGCTGGCGCTGGTATCCTCGCCCATGGGCACTATGCTGAATTCTGCGACTATCATGTTAAAACTATTTCAAAGTGAACACATAAAAAAGTTTTGAGGAAATTACCGGATCTGGTCCAGAATATCATCTGCTGCCTTCCTGGGATTTTTAGATCCGGTTATGGACCTTCCAACGATCAGGTAGTCTGCGCCAGCATCTAGTGCGGCGCGGGGAGATCCACCCTGGGTGCCAACGCCAGGCGATATTATCACCTTGTCGCCGATTGTGGATCTGACGAGTTCGATTCGTTCGGGCCTGGTGGCTGGTGCAACGACCCCATCGGCGCCGGCTTCTATCGCGACTTGTGCCAGTTTGGATGCCATCGGCGCCATGAAGTCTTTGGCTCCAGGATGGCTCATCTCGGTCACGGCAAAGATCAGGGCGTCGTGTTCTTTCGCCGCGTTCACGCAGGCTTGAAGGCTGTCTTTGCCAACGAAGGCATGGGCTATGAGCCCTTTTGCGCCCGCGGAAAGAACCTGTTTGGAGATTAATGTGTTCGTGTTTGGGATGTCTGCAACCTTCAGGTCGGCTATTACGGGCATGGTCTTTGCGATCTTGTGGACTATGTCCAACCCCGCAGCGAGGATGAGGGGGTAGCCGACCTTGACGTAATCGATGCGGCCCTCAAGAGAAGAGACCAGCTCAAGGGCCTTCTCTTCGGAGAGGACGTCCAGGGCCAGGATGAGGCGGGTGTCTTTCTTCATGTTCTGGAAAGTGGCCGAGCGAGCTATTTATCCTTTCCATCTCGGGGTTCGGCCGAAGGTCTCAGCCGGACGGAAACTCGCCTGCTTGGGCAGAGCTTGAGAGAAAAGGCCGGAGAGCAAAAGGGTGTCCGTAATCGGGATGTAAAGGTCAGAATTGCAGACAAGTGGGGCGGAGAGAATGCCATTGATGCGATAATAAGATGTATATATTCTAATAAATTTCAGAGTGCCGCCCCAGTATCATAATCCGAGCTCGAATGACCACGGCTTTTGGGGAACTGGCAGTGGCAATCTCCTATCTGGTTGGTGTTTTGCGGCAGCGTGAATCAGCAAGGCCTTACAACGACGCCTTCCACCAAAGAGTATTAAGATATAATAATACTAAGGTGGATATTCGATGTTCGGACTTATAGCGTACATCCAGCCTTCAGCAACGTGAAGACAATTGCCGTTAACATCACCTTTCTTTTCGTCCCCCGTGTACGTGTAAAGTGGCCAGTAGTTGTATGTCGTTTGTTGTTTATCATTGTATCTTGTTATCGTGTCGAAATCCAATTCGTCGAGCTTGGGGGGGACGCTGATCTCTCCTGCGTAGAATGGCTCCCAATTGGAAGAGACGGGGAGGTTGCTAGTCTTGGCTTCGTCTTCATCGTAGTGGTACAGCGTAAATCCGGTATCATTGACTAGATAGTCACCTATTTCTTCGTTGTATGAAACGTCTACAGTATATGCATCCACTGCAGATACCGCGAAGATTATTATGGCCAAGGTCAAAAAGCCCAGCTTAAATTTGGTCGACAACGGAATACCTCCTAACGTTATTACCTATTAAAGTATTTACTATTAAGTTTTTCGTAGGGGATACAATACATATTTATTTAGAATCCTTATATATGTTATCTCTACGGTATCGATATTAATTTCCTCACCAGATAGCTGAACGTGGCCATGTAACTCGGGATTATATTATTACTACAATTTGAAAAATAATTCAGAAATCTAGCTTGCCGAAAACCTTTTTAATAATTAATTTCAAAGTTTTGGTTTGGGTATGTATGTGGCGTCGAAAGTTGATCTTGGCTTTGATCTTGGCTGCGCACCTCTTGGTGAGTCCTGTCTTAAGTGTCTCGGATGATTCTCCTGGGACCGTCAATGCGAGCGAGATATTGGATAGAGCCGGAAGAGGCAAGCCTCTGGAGTACGACAATGTGGTTGTGGTAGGGGACTTGAACTTAGGGGACTTGGACGATAAGAGCCTTGGCACCGTCCACTTCAACAAGACCACATTTCAAGGATCTGTCAGTTTTGTTGGCATCAATTTCAGCGGCGATGCCAACTTTAGGGGTGCGACGTTCGGCGATGGTGCCAACTTCAATGATGCAGTGTTCAATGGTGGCACTGCCAACTTTAGGGGTGCGACGTTCGGCGATGGTGCCAACTTCAATGATGCAGTGTTCAATGGTGGCACTGCCAACTTTAGGGGTGCGACGTTCAACGGTGGCCTTGCCAACTTTAGGGGTGCGACGTTCAGCGGCGATGGTGCCAACTTCAATGATGCAGTGTTCAATGGTGGCACTGCCAACTTTAGGGAGGCGAAGTTCAGCGGCGATGCCAACTTTAGGGAGGCGAAGTTCAATGGTAGCACTGCCAATTTCTATGATGCGACGTTCAACGGTAGTGCCGACTTCTATGGTGCGACGTTCAACGGTGGCACTGCCAACTTCTGTGATGCGACGTTTGGCGATGGTGCCAACTTCAATGATGCGACGTTTGGCGATGGTGCCAACTTCAAGAATGCGACGTTCAGCGGCGATGCCATCAACTTCAAGAATGCGACGTTCAGCGGCTATGCCGAGTTCTCCGAGGCTCAGTTCAACGGTAGTGCCGACTTCTATGGTGCGAAGTTCAACGGTAGTGCCAACTTCAATGATGCGACGTTTGGCGATGGTGCCAACTTCAATGATTCGAAGTTCAACGGTAGTGCCAACTTCAATGATTCGAAGTTCGGCAAAGAGGCCCACTTCGAGAGGGTCAATTTCAACGGTAGCACCGAGTTCGAGAAGGCGAAATTCATCGGCGAGGCAAACTTCAACGATGCCCAGTTCAACAAAACAGTCGTATTTAGAGCAGCTCGGTTCGAGGAAGATGCTCTATTCAATGGCGCTAAGTTTGGCGATAACATCTGCCTGAATCGAGTAAAATATGACAAACTTTATCTAAAATGGGATAGCATTGAAGGGGATAAGCTGGGACGTGATGACGAAGTATATTTAAGACTGATAAAGAACTACAGAGAAGAATTGGGCTGGTTCGATGACTCAAATGAATGCTATTACGAATATATGAAATATAGGGAATGTGACGATGACTTCTACAATTGTGCTGAGCCAATTTTTAAGTTCGTATATGGCTACGGCACAAAGCCGGAATATCCAATTTATTGGTCATTTTTTCTCATGGTTTTCTTCGCTTTCATCTGGCATATATCTGGTGTAACAACTTACACATTCAAGGTAACACACAAATCTATAAATTCTCTCATATTCAGCATGATGATTTTTCTCTCGGGCATGAAAATCTCTGTCGATCCTCCAATCTACGGCAAAAAATCGGGCAATTTGGGGTCTTTTATCGATTTTGCTTTCGTCACAGAGAGAGTACTTGCGTCGATTCTGTTTTACTTCTTCCTCTTCGCCGTATCGGCAAGTTTATTAATAAAAATAACTTGATCGATTGCTGGCCTTTCGGATTCGCCCACGAAATGCCGACCTTGGCCAAAGACATCATGAGCGCCAAACCGGCAATTTCTGGTTTCATGTCGGGTGCAAATAAAACACGACTGATAATGGCGAACCTCTGCGAAAGAACTATTAAGTAATAATTTCACATAGTGTTGGCGTAACAATGCCACATATCGAGGGTGGGATGCCGACTTATGGAATCAGATTTTGATTTTTGTATAAACTGTCCAAAATGTGGCACTGCCGTTCGTTTCGACCTTACACATCAGATATTCGTCATAGATTGGAGTGAATGCACAAAAGGGTTCTTAGTCCAATATACCTTCATCTGCCCTTCGCCCAACTGTGGCCATAAATGTGATGTTGTTTTAGATCCACCTATGAGAAAAAAATATTGCTATCAAATAATTGAGTCAAAGGATCCAGAGCAAGATCGACATGGCGGAAAATAGTTCAGTTGCAATAACTCATGGCGTCCCATAAACATTAAATGCAGCGTATTGAATTTGCTATGAATTTGCTATATGTAGTGCTTAACGATACCTTTCAGACAAATCTCTAACCCATAAGAGCTTGAGATTTGGCCTATTCGTATTGTTAAGCACTAATCTTGCGAGAACCGATTAGTCTCATCTAATTGGTTCTCGACTGTGATTTGGAGTTTGCAATATTCCTGATAGCCATGGTTGCTATTGATATAGCGCAAAGTCCAGAACTCAATTTACAGCAAATTTGGCACACTTCCACAGCTTCATCGAGCTTAACTTTTGATACGCCAAGATTCTTTAGGATGGCATTATCCATGTCCTCACAGTGCATTTAATTTTACTTCAACCTATTGTGCAGCGACTGCCCTAATCGCAAAGTTGATTAATCTTCAACTGGTTTCCCCTATCTGGTGCATGTTTCATGAGTTCTGATGCCTCTTCCAAGCTCTTCGATCGCGCAAAGACTCTGATGCCGGGGGGCGTCAGCAGCCCAGTCCGGGCCATAAAACCCTACCCGTTCTACGTCTCACGGGCAGAAGGCCCCCATCTCTGGGATGTCGACGGAAAAAAGCTCATCGATTACTGTCTGGCCTATGGCCCCATGATATTGGGACACAAACACCCAGTGGTGATGGAACGCGTCGCAAAGCAGCTCCAGAAAGGATGGCTCTACGGAACCCCTTCTGAGCAGGAAGTCAACCTCGCCCAAAGAGTCGTGGATCTCTATCCGAGCATCGAGATGCTCAGGTTCGTAAACACCGGGACCGAGGCCACCATGGCGGCAATCAGGATTGCAAGGGGCTACACCGGCAAAGACAAGATCGTCAAGATCGAGGGCGGTTTTCACGGAGCCCACGATTCGGTCCTGGTGAAAGCAGGCTCTGGTGCTACCACCTTGGGCATACCCGATTCTCTTGGCATCCCACCAGACATCTCCAAGAACACCATCCAGATTCCTTATAACGACCCAGATGCCCTGAAAGTGGCCCTCAAGACCTTCAAAGGAGATGTTGCCGCAGTTATCATGGAGCCGGTCCTTGGAAACATTGGCCCCATCCTTCCCGAAGAAGGCTACCTCGAAGTGGTGAGGGATCTCACCAAAGAGAACGACGTGGTGCTGATCTTCGATGAGGTAATAACCGGCTTCAGGCTGAACCTGGGCGGGGCTCAAACCCACTACGGCGTTACACCCGACATGACGACGCTCGGAAAAATCATCGGTGGCGGATTTCCCATCGGTGTGTTTGGCGGAAAAAGAGAACTTATGGAAATGGTGGCTCCAAGTGGGGGAATATATCAGGCAGGAACTTTCAACGGAAGTCCAGCATCTCTCGCTGCGGGCATGGCCACTTTGGACGTCTTGGAAGAGAACGCTCTCGACAAGTTGAACGCCGTTGGGGAAAATATGAGGAGAGCCTTGTCCGAGATCGTAGAGGATTTGAACCTCGGCTACTCAGTTGCTGGCATCGCCTCCATGTTCAAGGTGTTCTTCGGAAACGCTCCCAGAAATTACGCAGAAGCTCTCCGATGCGACAAGGAAGGGTACTTGGGATTCTTCCGCAAAATGCTTGCATCAGGCATATTCCTCCCGCCAAGTCAGTTCGAGACCAACTTCATATCACTTGCACACAACGAAGAAGTCATAGACCAAACTCTGGAGGCTTACAAGTCAAACCTGAAAGGCTGATCGTGGGAAGTCGCGGCAGCCCTCTGGCGCTGCGGCAGACAGATACCGCTCTTGATCTCCTGAAAGAGGTGGGTGCGGAAACTGAGCTTAGGATAGTCAATACCAAGGGCGACAAGTTCCTGGATAGGCCCCTTCACCAGGTTTCAGGAAGGGGGCTTTTCGTCAAGGAGATTGATGAGCAGATGCTCTCTGGAGAGATTGACATTGCAGTTCATAGCATGAAAGACCTTCCTTCAAAAAGACCCGAAGGTCTCACGATTGCTGCGATCCTTCCGAGAGACTCTCCTTACGATGTTCTGGTTACCGAAGGCGGCACTGATCTCGAAGACCTAAAAGAAGGTTCCATTGTTGGGACCTGCAGCATGCGCCGCGCCGCTCAACTGAAGCGGGCGAGGCCCGATCTCGTCGTGACGAGCTTGAGAGGCAACCTTGGAACCCGGCTCAAAAAGCTGGAGGAAGGAAATTACGATGCCATCATTCTGGCCGAAGCCGGGATCCAGAGGATGGAGTACGATGTGAACTACAGCGTGCTCGACCAAGAGAAATTCATCCCCTCCGCAAACCAAGGCGCTATAGCGGTGGTGGCGGTCAGAGGACGTGCTGAGGAGATTGTTCGCCTAGTGGATCACGAACAAACCAGGATAGAGGCTGAATCCGAAAGGATCATATTGGAGACGATAGGCGGGAGTTGCGTGGTTCCGATGGCGGCCTACGCCAAGATGGAAGGGGATGAGTTGAGGATGATGGCAGAAGTCCTGTCATTGGATGGGCAAAGGTTCCTCCGGGTGGACGAAAGGATACCTGCCTACGATCACATCGGTGGGGCAACGAAGCTCGCCGAGAAGCTGGTCGAGATGGGGGGGCGCGATCTGGCCGAAGAGGCGGTGAGAGAAGTTGGAGCCTAAATGCGGAAAGGTCTACCTATTAGGCGCAGGACCTGGCGACCCCGAGCTTATGACTTTGAAGGGCAGAAAGGCGTTAGAGGTGGCCGAGGTGGTCCTCTTCGATCGGCTGCTCAGCCCGAAGATACTCGACTGGGCATCCGACGAGGCCGAAAAGATCGATGTGGGAAAGCTCCCCGGTCGTCATAAGCTATCCCAAGAAGAGATCAACGCTCTCCTGGTGGAGAAGGCCCTCGAAGGAAAAAGGGTGGTGAGGCTGAAAGGCGGCGATCCTTACGTCTTTGGCAGAGGTGGCGAAGAGGGTCTCGCCCTGAACAATGCAGGGGTACCTTTCGAAGTGATTCCAGGGGTTACTTCTGCCATCTCGGTTCCGGGTCATGCCGGAATTCCGATCACGCATAGGGGTGTATCGACTTCTGCAACCATTGTGACAGGTCACGAAGAGCCTGGCAAAGATGTGAACCTGGACTGGGAAGCGCTGGCTAAGGTTGGCGGAACTTTGGTCGTCTTGATGGGCGTCTCCAGGCTGGAGCAGAATGTCTCCGTTTTGATCAAAGGCGGGAGAGATCCGAAAACGTCGGCCGCTCTCGTAGAGAAGGGCTGGAGCCCTGAAGAGAGATTGGTCGTCGGGTGCCTCGGGAACATTGTCCAGAAAGCAAGAGATGCCGAAGTAGAGTCTCCAGCCATATTGGTGGTGGGCGAGGTCGTGGACTTGGCCAGAGACCTAGGACCAAGAAGCGTCGCAATCTTAAGACCGGAGAACCGAGCCGAGGAATCTGTCAGGCAGGCTCAAGATCTGGGGTTCAGGCCTCTGATCGCCCCCGTGATAGGTTTCAAGAGGTTGGATCTTCCAGAAAACTTGGCCGGTCGGATCGAACAGGCCGAATGCGTCGTATTCACCAGCGCGACAGGGGTGGAGATTGCTCAGGAAGACGAGAATATCGCTTCCGCCCTCGAAAAGGCCACCTTGGCCACCATTGGGCCCAGGACTGAAGAGGCCTTGAGAGATCTGGGTCTGGAAGTCTCGGTGGTGCCGGAAAGGTTCAGTTCGTCAGGTCTTGCTGAGGTCTTGAGCACCGAGTTCAAGCAGGTTCTGCTCCTCAGGAGCGCTCAGGGAAGTCCTGAACTGGTGGAAAAGCTGGAGGCAGCAGGGGTTGAAGTGGACGAAGTTCTGCTCTACGACATCGCGCCTTCTGGGGATTCCAGACTCGACTGGCTCATCAGAAAAGCCGAGCCGGATGCCTTCGCCTTCACCAGCGGATCTACGGCCCGATACTTAATTGAACGAGCTCAAGAATTGGGTCTGGAAGAGCAGATGAGGGAAAAATTGGCCCACGCCAAAGTGGCGGCGATCGGCCCGCCCACCAGATCTGAGCTGGATCGGCTGGGTGTAAGAGTTGACGTGATGCCGGAAAGGTATACCTTCAAAGCCATGTTGGAAGAGCTCAGGAGGAACTAAATGATCATCTTCTCAAAGGCGCTAGCTGATCAGGCGACCGTGTGGGACGCTCTAAGGGCGGCAGAAGAGGCAGGCGAACCAGTTCCTGACGACATGATCAGGTTCTCTGGTGAGACAAAGCCTGTTGTAATGTGGAACCTCACTCGGCGCTGTAATTTAGCTTGTGAACACTGTTACATAGATGCTACTGCCGCAACTTCCGAAGAGCTTTGTCTGGAAGAGGGAATCTGCCTCATCGACGAGCTTGCTGAAATGAATATCCCCATCCTAATACTGACTGGGGGCGAGCCTCTCCTCAGCAGGAACTTTTACGCCTACGCCTTCCACGCGAAAGCGGTGGGGCTCAGAGCTGTGATATCCACAAACGGGACCCTCATCACTCCTGAGGTGGCCAGGCTTTTGAAAGAAGCAGAGATCAGGTACGTTGGCGTGAGCTTGGATTCCTGTCGGCCCGAGCTGCATGACAGGTTCAGAGGTGTGAAAGGAGCATTCCAGCGGGCGCTTGAAGGTCTCGAGAACGCGAGAGATGCCGGGCTGAAGACTGGCCTTAGGGTAACTTTGAATCGAGACAATTGGCAAGAAGTTCCAGCACTCCTAGATCTCGCTTTGGAAATGAATGTCCCCCGGTTTTGCCTCTACCATCTGGTGCCGACCGGACGAGGCGCAGACATCGCCGACCGAGACGTAACGCCCGAACAGAGACGGTCCGTGATCAAGTTTCTGGCAGAGGCCGCAATGGAGCTCAAAGACGAAGAGATCGAGATCTTGTCAACGGATTCGCCCATGGACGGGGCTTATCTTCTGGAGATGCTCAAAGATGAGCCTGAGAAACGTGATCGGGTCTGGAAACTCCTCAAAAGCTCGGGCGGTTGTTCTGCAGGCTCGAAGGTTGCCAACATAAATCATCGTGGAGACGTCCATCCTTGCCATTTCATGCCGGAGATGGTGGTGGGCAACGTTCGGGAGCGAAGTTTCCACGATATCTGGATCGACAATCCCTCTCCTGAGCTGAAGGCCATGCGAGAGATGAGGGCCGATCTCAAAGGTGCCTGTGGCGAGTGTGAGTATCTGGAGGTTTGTGGCGGTTGCAGGCAGAAGGCCAAGTACTACAAGGGGGATATTCTGGAGGAAGATCCCACCTGCATAGTAAAAAATCTCAAAGCACCCCTCTGATTGATTTCAGAGGGTGTAATGCCATTTTATGCCAATGTTCACGCTCATTATTTTAATCCGAATCGATCTATTCTTGCAGTCGCATTGGACGTGTATATTGTAAAAAGAGATGTTTTGGCGCCCTTCAGGACGCCATCTCGACGATCTCTTCGCAGGTCATATCTGCAGCACCACATCCTCCAACGTTTTGGAAGTCCCAGTCAGGCGGCTGCCAGCCTGGGCAGGGCATCTCGTCTTCGACCCCGTCAACGTCCACTATGGAGCTTGCATATCTGGGCCTCGGGTCTGAACATTCAGACGAATAAGGCTCGATTGTAACGCTGTTCATAAACCTCCCGTTCCTCAACGCCTCGACCCTGTAACTGATCGTTGTCGTCTCGTACGGGAGAAGGTCGATCACGTTCCAGGTTAAGACGCCGTTTTTGTAGGACGAGAACGGAACCGACGTGTTGAGGAGGATCATCCCATCTGGCAAGGTGTCGGTCACCTTGGCTTTGTTCTCGTGATCGACTTTGCTCTCGATCTCTATTCTGTACAGGACCTCGCTTGGGCGTTCTGGGTTCACGACTCCAGTCTTCTTCACAGTGACGGGATCCGCAGGGCAGCATTTCAACCAATCGAGCTCTATTGCCGAGACGTTCTTTGCGATTATCGTCTCGTTTCCAACTTCTGCCACCGCCTCGACGAGGTTGACAAGCTCGTCAGTCCTGATATCGGTCACGTCGAGCAAGAGAGTTATTGTCGCAACGTCTCCGATGTTGAGGTGGGTCAGGTTCCACAAGACGTAACTCGTCGTCAAGCTCTTAGGTTCTTTCGAAGAGTTCACGTACACCGCGCCTGACGGGAATATGTCCTTCACCGAGATCTCTTGTTCTTCTAATGGATCTCCCAAGTCTTTGTTCCCGTCGTTCTCCAGGGTTATTGTGTATTTTACCAGAGTTTCTTCGGGCAGGTAGTGTAGCTCCCCTGTTTTCGTCACGTCCATGTGCGGATGGTCGTACTTGGGAATGCCTGCAATGTGGATCTTTCGATGTATCGAGTAGTCCCCTGTGTATTCTTCATCGAGGTCTATCAGAGGCTCTGGCGGATGGCTCTCAGAACGGTTTTCACGATCGGGTTGAAGAACCACTCTGTAGCTTGCCTTGCCAGAGAACTCCGCCTCGGTTTCCATCTCATTTAGGCCCCTTGCTACCGTCTCTTTATCGAGGCGCTCGATGCTGTTGTACTCTTCGCCGATGAAGCTCGTTTTTCGGATCTTGGAGTTCATGCCCTCTTTCCACTTGAGGTCAGAATCAATCCCTGTCTCGTCGGTGAGGCTCTGGCTCATCGGCTCGTGGACGAGGCTGATATCTTTTGCGATGTAGTTTGTGTAGGTCTGGATCTGCTCCTCTGAGTCGTATGATCCGGTCCCTGATTCGTAGGATCTCTGGCTGTCCTTGCATCCTTTATCTCCGACGTGTTTGTCCACCACAACGAGACCCGTTCCAGATGTGGACTTCTCGGACTCCACGCTGGATCCGTATTCGCTTACTTTCTCATATACCCTGAAGCTGCCGGTGTAGTCCTCGCTTGCTTCGAGGAAAGGACACGAGCAGTTGGGATCGGAGAGCTTGAAAAATCCGATGTGGCCCTTTCCATCGAACTCGGCTTCGACTTCCATCTCGGACTCGTTCTTGTCAAGCTTCATGTGGCTGTTTCGATCGATCGATGTTGCGTATCTGTAAGACTCGTGCATCGAGGTTCCTGTTACCCTGTTCTTGGCGCAAGCATCTTCAGTCCACCTGGAAGAGTAGGTTACAGTCCTGTTGTTGTAGAGCCCTACGGAGGTGGTCTTGTGCGTAGCCGAGATGTCTTTGTCCATCTCGATCGACTTGTTCTCTGTTCGGACAGTTACGAGCTCATCACTCTCGTAAGTGCCGCTTCCGTGCTCGCGGGTCGATAGCTCAGTTCCAATGTCTGCAACCACGGTCACATGCTCACAATCCGAAGCAGTCAATGTCTCGTCTGAAGATGCGTAGACGCAGTTCTTGATGACGTAAGGCTCGAAAGTGGTCGAGTAGTCGTTGGCAACGTTCACGAACCCCTCGCCTTTGATCCCCTGGCCCATTTCGAACTCGAAGTCCTGTCGAGGTTCCACATCTGCCCTCAACTTGATGGTTACAGTGCCGTTTCCAGGTATCGGATTATCGAAAGTCCAGGTGATCACCGAAGCGCCATCTGGAATCGGGTTTCCTTCGTCAGGCTCGGGCGTGGCCGATAAGTTGTTGAGCTTTTGGCGCCCGCTCTTGAAGACGTCTTTGACAACGACGTTGTGAACCGCCTTTTCGCCTCTGTTGTGGACCGTTATGATGTAGACGATCTCGTCGCCAGGTTCGACACTTTTCTGGAGGGCGGTCTTGTTGACCTCCAGTTCAGCCTCGCGACTTCGCGTATTCACAGTCACCGTGTCGGTCGCGTCCTCTTCGGCAAGAACGCAAGGGTCTGAATAGGTCACCGTGGCAGTGTTCACAATCGGGCTTCCGATGTCCTCTTCGGTCACGGTGTAGTTTGCGCGGAACGATTCGGTCGCGCCAGGTCCCAAGAACAGTATGACCCAAGGTAGGTTGCCCGTCAGGATCTCGGAAACCCCGAGGTTAACCACGGTCACATCGCCGGCGTTGGTGACGTTGATCGTGTAGCCGATCACGTCGCCCACCTCTACTTCTGTGACGTTGGCTTCGATATCCACCTCAATCAACGTGGTATATGTGGTATCCACAATTGTGGTGCCCGTTGTGGAATTGATCACGTTTCCACAAGGGTCTGCGGCCGTAACTGTCGCGTTGTTCTCGATCAGGTCGCAGATATCGGTCTCGTTCACGACGTAGGTCGTGTAGAAATACTTGGATTCCCCCGGTCTGAGAAGCTCTGCCTTCTTTTCGAGCTCTGTGAGTTTATCTTCTACGGTCAACTCTGTCAGGTTGACGTTGCCGACGTTCGTGATCGTGATGTTGTAGCCGATCACATCGCCTGTCGCTACAGAAGTGACGTTTGCCTCTTTTGTGATGGAAAGTCCGGAACTGTAATATGTCCCGACGGTTACGCTGCTCGTTTCGGTCAGAGGGCCTTCTTCAGAGCAGGGGTCTTGGGTCTCGACAGTTACGGTGTTCTCTATAGGCTTGCAGATGTCGCCTTCGGTCACCTTGTAGGTCAGAACGTAGCTTTTGTTCTGGTTCGGATCGAGCTTCTCTATCGTGTCATCAAGATCGAGATGGGGATCGGTCACCTGGACACCATTTAGCGGAACCGTGCCTGTGTTGTTGACCCAGATCGTGTACTCTATCAGGTCACCCACAGTAACGTTGGATGTCATGTTCGCGGTTTTGACGACGGAAATGCCTGAATTGTAGCCGATTGTGATGTTCTGGATGCATTCTGCAAAGTTTCCGCAGTCGTCTGTCGCGGTCCACGTTCTCGTGATGACCTTCGTGCAAAGCACGATCTTTTCGGAGTCGTTGTAGGTTATCTCTGGGTCTGGATCACAGTTGTCTTCAGCCGTTGCCCTGCCGGTGTTAGAAGGATCAGTCGATTCATTGTGCCCGATCGTGATGTCGGGCGGGCAGCTGATCGAAGGTGGTGTCATATCCTGGACAGTTATGGTCTGGTTACACAAAGCCGAGTTTCCGCAGATGTCGGTCGCATTCCATGTTCTGATTAGAGTGTAGTTGTAAATGCAGCTGCTGTCTATTCTGGTCTCGTTGAACTCGACTGAGGGGTTCGGATCGCAGTTGTCTGTCGCGGTTACGTTGGCAGGATCTGGTACCGAACCGCAGTCTACAATCACGTCTGCAATACAGGAGAGCTTTGGAGGTGTGTCATCGTCTATGGTGACGTTCTGTTCGCACGACACCGAGTTTCCACAATCGTCAGTGACGGTCCAGGTTCGGATGATGGTAATCGGACACACGCCTGCCGGCTCTCCATCCTCGTACCCCGCCTCAAGATTCTCATCGCAGTTGTCGGTCGCATTCCCGCCTGCGTTCACAAATCCGGCCCAGGAATTTTCTGGTGGCGTTGTGCCCTCAACGCATTGGAACGTCTCTGCAGGAGGACATTTGGTGATCTGAGGAAGAGTCGTATCGTTGACGATAATCGTCTGGGCGCAAGTTGCAATGTTATCGCAGATGTCGGCTATCTGGTAGGTTCTCGTGATCGTCTTTGGACAGTTGTTGCCGTCGTCGAGTTCCTCTGACATCACGAACGAGCTCTCGTTGATTTCGCAGTTGTCCGTTGCATTTCCGCCCGCGTTCAGGAATTCAGTAAGGTTTGCGTATTCTGAAGGCACATCATCGATGCACTCGACGTTGATTGTGCCTGGACATGTCAGCTCTGGCGAAATTGTGTCGTCAACTATGATCGTCTGAGTACAAGTTGCAATGTTATCGCAGATGTCAGCTATTTGGTATGTTCTCGTGATCGTTTTTGGACAGCTCTTTCCATCGTCCGTTTCCTCCAACATCACGAACGAGCTCTCGTTGATTTCGCAGTTGTCTGTTGCATTCCCCCCCGCGTTCAAGAATTCGTTGAGGTTTGCGTATTTTGAAGGCACGTCATCGATGCACTCGACGTTGATCGCATCTGGACATATCAGCTCTGGTGGAGTCGTATCGTTGACAGTTATCGTCTGGTTGCAAGTTGCAATGTTATCGCAGATGTCAGCTATTTGGTATGTTCTCGTGATCGTCTTTGGACAATCTTTGCCGTCGTCGAGTTCCTCCGACATCACAAAGGAGCTCTCGTTGATTCCGCAGTTGTCTGTTGCATTCCCCCCTGCGTTCAAGAATTCGTTGAGGTTTGCGTATTCTGAAGGCAAGTCATCGATGCACTCGACGTTGATCGCATCTGGACATGTCAGCTCTGGTGGTGTCGTATCGTTGACAGTTATCGTCTGGTTGCAAGTTGCAACGTTATCGCAAATGTCTGCTATCTGATACGTTCTGGTAATCGTCTTGGGACAATCTTTGCCGTCGTCGAGTTCTCCTGACATCACGAACGAGCTCTCGTTGATGCCACCATTGTCTGTTGCATTCCCGCCTGCGTTCAAGAATTCGTTGAGGTCTGCATATTCTGAAGGCACGTCATCGGTGCACTCGACGTTGATTGTGCCTGGACAGGTAATTTCAGGAGGTTCTTCGTCGATCTCAACGTATCGAGAACATGTCGTATGCCGGTTATGAGAATCTGTGACGTTTACGCTGTACTCGCCGGCTTCCGTTACGACGATAGAGCTAGAGCTTCCGGGTATCACCGTGCCATTGCGCATCCAGACGTAAGTGAAGGGCCCTTTCCCATCGGTCACCTCGACTGTCAAGGTGACGCTCTCACCAGGGCAGATGAAACAGGATGAGGGGTCGCAGCTGATGGAACAGGTTGGCGGAAGGTTGACCTCAAAGGGTGCCTCGTTCTGGTAGCATTTCGATTGTGCGTTATATTTGCTACAAGGATCGATTTCAGAGCCGTCAGGACAGGGGTCGCCGTTGTTTATGTCCCAGAGGATGAGGATGTTGTCGAGCTTCAGCTCTTCTCCGCAGGACCATGTGATGTCCCCTATAGGCAGATTTCTCACACCTTTGGGGTTGAAATAGTCGCCCAGAAAGGTCGTGTAATTTGCCTGCAGCAAAGTCGGAGGATCACCGGTGTAAATGTCTACAACAGATAAAACGCAGTAGGTGTTCTGACGTTTAAAGTTGAATCGGGCCCATAGCGTTGCCTGGGCGTTTTCTCCAGGGAGGCATTCGCCACCGTCCAATACGAGCCATACCTCCTGTATTTCAACGTCTTTTGAATTACAATTGTCAAGGCAACGGGGCCAAGTCTGCGCTGTGCTTTCCCCAGTCGCAATCGAAATAACACCGATTAAAATCAACAAAACCGCGAACTTCTCCAAAGTCGCAAATCGATATTTGCCACTGGAACTCGCGGGACCAATTACCCAGGTCATTTTTGTACTTTCCCTCCTAGTGTCTCCCTCAACATCTTCGCCAAAATGTCACCCACACAGCATATAATCAATAACCAATCAGGTGACACTATAACACCCATCCTTTTGGGATTCAGATCGCAAATCCTGTCGCTGCGAGTCAGATTTCATTTGAGATCCGTATCAACGTTCCTTACTTGCCGCCCTTATCCAAACTACTCAGTTAGACGCGATTCTATTTCAATATTTTGGATTATCTAAAGTTAATATTGTGGCTTTTATATGTTGGGAACAGAAACATCCGACCAGTTTTTGATCACATATTGGCGCTTCAGCCGGCACAATCGACTTTGCCGCAGGGCAAATATTCAGATCGTGTTGAACATAGGTGTGGGGTTACCCCCGAATATGACAACATAGAGATACGAAGTTTATATATACTCTCAGGATGCAATTATATCTTGAGTGTTGACGATATAATCGAGCCTTGTTGACGCATTTGTAGACGAATCGTAGGCAGATTGAAACTGAAGTTTCAGGAAGGAGGACGATCAAACATGAACGAATTCTCCGTTCTGGTGGGTGGTCGAGCAGGAGACGGCATAAACGAGGCTGGAATCCTGATTGCTCGGATTTTCAACCAGCTCGGATACCACCTCTTCCAATACTACGACTACCCATCTCTGGTAAGAGGCGGCCACAACTTCTCCATCGTCAGGGCTTCCAAAAAGAAGATCGGAGCCCACTGTGATAACGTCGACTTCATCTTAGCCCTTAATCAGGACACTATCGACCGCCACGAAGAGAGACTGAAAGAGGGGGGCCTGCTCATATGCGATAGCGTTGAGGTCAAGTCTGACGTTCCCAAGAGTATCGGCTTTCCCTTAAAGGAAATTGTTGAAGAGGCGGACGCACCCCTCGTCGCTCGGAACACCTGCCTCATCGGGGCCTTCTGCAAAGCTGCTGGAATCAACTGGGACGTTTTGGAGATTGTCCTTCGAAAGGAGATCCCAAAAGAGATCGAAGCGAACCTCAAGGTCGCACGCAAAGGTTACGATGAAGCTGAAGAGCAGGTCAAGGCAGAAATGTTCGATCATCCTTGCTGTCCAGTCATCACCGGAAACGAGATTGTCGGCCTTGGCCTCCTCAGGGGTGACCTCGACGCTTATGTTGCCTACCCCATGACCCCTTCCTCGGGCGTTCTTCACTCCTTGGCAGGATATGCCGACAATTTCTCGATAAAGGTCGTCCATCCCGAAAACGAGATTGCAGCCATCCTCATGGCTCTCGGTTTTGCCTACGCTGGCAAGATGGTGGCAACGGGAACCTCTGGAGGCGGCTTTTGCCTCATGAACGAAGGTTTCAGCCTTGCAGGCATGGCGGAACTTCCCATAGTTGTGGTGATGGCCCAACGGCCCGGCCCCAGCACTGGAGTTCCAACTTACACAACCCAATCGGACCTTCACTTCGTCATGAACGCAGGGCAAGGCGAGTTCACAAGGCTGGTTATAGCTCCTGGAGATGCCGAACAGACCTACTTCTGGGCAGCTTTTGCCCTCAAGCTCGCCTGGGAATATCAAGCTCAGGTGGTCCTCCTGACCGACAAGGCCCTTGGCGAAAGCGCTTACAACCTTGATTTGGACCAGGTTGAGGTGATGGCGAAGGCAGATCCGGCTCTCTGGAGCAATGAGGGTTCGTACAACAGATATGCCACATCCGAAACCGGCGTGTCGCCGATGGCTTTTCCGCCGCAGAAGGGCCAGGCCATAAAGGTGAATAGCTACGCCCATCTGGAGTCTGGAATAACCACAGAAGATCCCGTCGTGGTCACCAAAAACCAGGACAAGCTTCTCCTCAAAGAAAAGAGCCTGATTGCGGGGTTAAAGAAGTATCCAACGGTGAACGTCTACGGCAACGCTCAAGCCAGAACGGCCCTCCTCTGTTGGGGCTCCAACAAGGGCGTCTGTGCCGAGCTGGGCGAAAAACTTGGTCTCAGGGTTGTTCAGCCTGTGGTGCTCAATCCTTTCCCTGCTGAGAAGTTCCAAGAGGCCATCAAAGGCGCAGAGAAGGTCATATCTGTCGAAAATAACTCGACAGGCCAGCTGGCTCGCCTGGTCCAAGGTCGTGGTTTCTCTGTGGACGAAACGATCCTTAAGTACGACGGAAGACCTTTTTCCGTTGAAGACTTGGACCAAAAACTGAAGGTGGTGACGATATGAGCCCACAAAAATTAGCCACCGACGCCGAGATAACTTGGTGTCCTGGTTGTGGCAACTTCGCCATACTGAACTCCATAAAACCCGTTCTTCTGGAGCTGGATGAGGATGGAACCTTGCCCCTGGAGAATGTCGTCCTGGTCTCGGGGATTGGGTGCCATGCCAAGATAGTCGACTACATAGGAGCCAACAGCTTCTACTCCATCCACGGAAGGACCATTCCCGTAGCCACAGGGATAAAACTTGCCAACCCCGATCTCACTGTGATCTGCTTTGCTGGGGATGGCGATGCCTACGCTGAAGGTCTAAGTCACCTCATATTCGCTGCAAAGAGGAACGTGGACATAACAACTATCATACACGACAACAGGGTCTATGGGCTCACCACAGGCCAGTACACGCCCACTTCGCCCACGGGGTTTAAAGGCAAGTCCACTCCTGACGGCCTGGATGTGCTGCCTTTCAACCCCTTGGGGCTTGTCTTCAACAGCGGAGGAACTTTCGTTTCCAGGGGTTATTCCCACGGAATCGACCTTCTCAAGGAGATCTTCAAAGAGGCAATCTTACATCGCGGCTTCTCTTTTGTAGATGTGCTCCAGGTATGTGTCACTTTCTTCAATATGTACAGTTACTACAACCAGCACGTCTACAGGCTGGAGGATCATGATCCTCTCGATCGAGACATGGCGAGGGAAAAGATCGAGGAGTGGGACTACAACTCTGAGTCACCAATTCCTCTGGGTATATTCTACGAAGAAGAGGCTCAGACTTATGGAGACAACTTCCTCAAATATGATTTGAAGGATGTCGACCGGGAGCAGGAGATAATGCGTATACTAGAGCGTTACATTTGATCTTAGAGTTGCTCTTCGAGGTGCACCGAGTTCGACCAAATACAAAGGATTATATAGTGAGCAGTCCAAAATACATTGTTGTGTTATTGGGTATGTTTTCCGGCAGAGCTTAAGCCGAGATAAGTCGGTTCTGCCAAGATGATTTAGGAGGCGATAATAGTGGCCAAGAAATACACATGCACAGTCTGTGGATACGTCTACGATCCTGAAAAAGGTGACCCAGACTCAGGAATCGAGCCAGGAACCGTCTTCGAAGACCTGCCCAGCGATTGGGTTTGTCCTGTGTGCGGAGCAGGCAAAGAAGACTTCGAAGAGAGCTGAAAAGCTTCGAAGAGAAATAAAACGGGGGCGAATGGGACCATGGCCGCACTTGAGACAGAACTTAGGGAGGCCCTGAACGACCAGGTCAAATGGGAGCTTTACTCCTCTTACCTGTACCTCTCCATGTCTTCTTACTTCTCGTCCATCGATCTTCCTGGTTTTGCTCACTGGATGAGGGTGCAGGCTCAAGAGGAGCTGATGCATGCGATGAAGATCTACGACTACATAATCGAACGCGGGAGCAGGGCAACGCTCCTCGCAATCGATCAGCCGCCCTACGAGTGGGAGTCTCCCTTGAACGTTGCAGAAGAGGTATACCAGCACGAGCAGAAGGTCACCGGGATGATAACCCGCCTCATGGACATGGCAACCTCAAAGAAGGATTACGCCGCCATGGCCATGCTTCAGTGGTTCGTGGAAGAGCAGGTTGAAGAGGAGGCAAACTCCAACGAGATCGTCCAGAAGGTCAAGATGGTGAGCGGGGAAGGAGGCAAGGGCGCGCTTTACATGCTCGATCGTGAACTGGCTTTGCGACCTCCAAAGATCCAGAAAGTGCCGAAAGGCGAGTGAGATTCAGGCAAGGCTTGGCAGGCGCTTTGCAGCTGCCAACTGCGAAATTTTTGTACATTTGCACATCTGAAAATGCCCAGCCGTGATGCGGAGGCCCTGATGCAAGGAAGTTCATTGGTTACCGTATACACCATGCCGAGTTGTCCCTGGTGTGAAAAGGTCAAAGATTTTCTCAAGAAGAACGAGGTAGACTTTCTGGAGTGCGATGTCATAGAGGATCCAAAGGCCCGAAATGAGGCCTTCGATAAGTCGGGCCAGAAAGGCGTTCCGGTCCTGGACATTGATGGGACCATAATCGTGGGCTACAAGGCAGAAAGGATGCGAGAAGCCCTCAAGATGGTTCAAATGCATCAGAACATGTACGATCTCGTTATCATCGGCGGAGGAGTTGCAGGCCTTGCAGCTGCCATCTATGCGGGCAGGTTTTTGATGAAAACCGCTCTTGTGGCCGAAAGCCTCGGCGGGACGATTATCTCCACAAACGACATTGCCAACTATCCCGGATTCAGCCAGATAAGCGGTCTAGACCTCATAAAACGGCTCCAGGGACAACTAGAAAGCTACGATATAGAGCTGGTGGAAAAGCCAGTGTCAAAGGTCGAAAGGTGCGAAAATGGGTGCTTCAAGGCGTTTATGGACAATGTGTTTTTCCACACAAAGGCCATCATCCTGGCCACGGGTACTGAATGGAGAAAGCTCGGAATCCCTGGTGAGGAGGAGTTTACCGGTCGAGGGATTCATTACTGTGCTCTTTGTGATGGGGCCTTTTACAAAGGAAAGACCATAGCGGTGGTGGGCGGATCAGATTCTGCAGCCAAAGAAGCACTTCTTTTGACCGAGTACGCCGACAATGTGTACATCATCTACCGGGGCGAGAAGATCCGGCCCGAACCCATCAATTTGGATAAGGTGCTAAAGAACGAGAAAATCAAAATCATCAACAAGACCAACGTCCTTGTGGCAAAGGGCGATCAGTTCGTAACGTCTGTGGTTTTGGATCGGCCTTTCCAGGGATCTGAAGTTCTGAAGGTGAACGCCCTCTTTGTCAACATCGGTCATATTCCCCTATCTGACCTCGCCAAAGATCTTGGCGTCGAGCTGAACGAGAAGGGCGAAGTCGTGATCGACCGAGAGGCGAAGACCAACATTCCGGGATTTTTTGCGGCAGGGGACGTTGTGGACTCATCTTTCAAACAGGCCATAACCGGCGTTGCAGAGGGCGTGACTGCGGCCTATTCGGCTTACCGTTACGTCAACGAGAACGAGATTATCTGTCCTTGCAACGATGAGGAACAAGTCTGAAAAATTCGAGTTTTTGGAAGATGAACGAGCGCCGGTTCTTCGAACTCTGAACTCTGAGCGGGGCTCGGTAAGATTCTGTGAGAACAGTGAGAATCCTGTGAGAACAGTGAGAACCGAATGCAGAACGCAAAAGTATACGCCTTGACGTGAAAACAGGTGGTGATTTGGTTGTCTGAAGAGATGAAGCTTGGCATCATAGGACTGGGAAATATGGGCGGAAACCTCGCGCTCCAGGCCGCAGAGAAAGGAATCTCCGTGGTGGGGATGGCCAGGAGCTCAAAGCCTCATCTGGGAAGAAAAGGCGTGAAGGTGGCGGAAAGTTACGAAGATCTCGTCGATTTTCTGGAACCTCCAAGGGTCGTCTATCTCTCGTTGCCTGCGGGGCCCACTGTAGACCTGATTTTGGAAAATCTCGTTTCTCATCTGGACAAGGGCGACGTGATAGTGGATGGTGGTAACTCCTTTTACCTCGACTCCATTCTGAGGGAAGAAGACCTCTCGGACCTTGGAATCTACTTCCTCGACTGCGGGACCAGTGGAGGCGTTGAAGGTGCTCGAAAGGGCGCTTGTTTCATGGTGGGCGGAAGGCCCGAGGGCGCCAAAGTGGCCGAGCCGATTCTGAAAACTTTGGCAGTGGATGGAGGGTACATTTACACAGGCGAACCTGGAAGCGGCCATTTCGTAAAACTGGTTCATAACGGCATCGAGTTTGGGATGGTTCAGGCCATAGGCGAAGGGACAGCGCTTCTCAAAGATAGCGACTTCAACCTGGATCTGGCCAAGGTCTTCAAGAACTGGACTCATGGTTCCATCATTCAGGGCAGTCTCGTGGAGTTGATGGCAAAGAGCCTCGAAGAGAAGAGGTTCGAGGATGTGCCGCCTTATGTGGAGGATACAGGCGAAGTGAACTGGCTCGTCCACGATGCCATCGAGAAGGAGGTTCCAATTCCCGTAATCACCCAGGCAGTGATGGAGTTGTTCAAGTCTCGTGGAAAAGACGGAAGCGCTTACCGATCCATCGCCATGATGCGAAACGGATTTGGTGGCCACCCCTTCGGGCCGGATGCCACCATTGCCCAGAAGAGGAGATCTGGCCGGATCGAGAAGATCTAACACTAATTGGGCGTGTCATCCCAAGGCCAGGCAGGCGGGCGGCGCAAGGCTGCCTGCCAGTAACTTTTTTATTTGTTCTCGATTATAGTTGGATCTCGACTATGCTGATCACTACACGACCACGATCTCTCCGCAGGCTCGGCAAGCTTCGACCAGATCATCCGTATTCATTCCTGGGAACGGATCCACAAGACAAAGTTCTGCAGGCTCGGCTCTGGTGAAGAGATTCTTTGCATCACCGTGATAAACTTCTATCCTGCATTCGCCTTCGGCGAGCCCCACCAACTTTGGCTCCGAGCCCACATCCTCATTTGGAAACTCAAATTGCTCAATTGTGTCTATGCCCAGAAGAGCGCGGTTCACGTCCAGGTTTAGCATCACGTTCTTCACGGCAGGAAGCCAGATATCGTTTAGAACTACCCGTTTTGCCCCGGATGCGGCACACATCAACCCCAAGGTCCCAGGGCCACAGAGACAATCTGCAACGTTTTTGATCTTGCCTTGGAAGTAGAGCCCTTCTAGGATCCTCATCTTGGGGGCGTTCTCCCTCGGAAACTCGACGTGAACCTGAGACTGACTTTTGTAGACTAAAAGCTCGCCCAAAAGGCTCTGGACGACGTCAGCTCGAAGGTCAGAGCCTGCCAGAAGTTTCCATCGGCAGGGCGATTTCTCAGGATCCGAAAATCCCGGAACGCCGCCACTCAATATGACACCTTTAATTTCGGGTATCTTCAGCATCCTCTCTGCTGCAGCTTCGTCTAACTTCTCGCCCGCTATTATCAGCTCATTTTCGCCCAGACGAGGCGGATAAGGCAGAGGATAGCCGATCTCGACAAGGGGCCATCCGACACTCCTCAAACTGTCAGATCGGCCACGAAGACCTTGATCTACGAGAACCTCCAGAACTTCCAACATCACCAAATCGAGGGGTGCTCGACCGCAAGAAGAGCACCTCTGATGCTGAACCTGATTTTGTGCATCAAGATGGGAAAAGGGTGCATTCTTGTCAAGATCGGGATCCGACGGACAATCTCGACAGGCCATGTAAAGGTTGCCCAAACCGGTTAAAACCTCGTCGGTAGACTTGATATCTTCCTGGTCGCAGCAGGGACCGTTCATATCCAATCCAGCAATACACCCCTATTTCAGCCTTTCTGGATGATAGCAGCATAGAAAGATATCTAAACTAAAAAGACGTTTTTGGCCGGAAGGAGGTTTGTAAATGGCACAAAGAGGGATACGGGAATACGATGCCAAGAAAATGTTAGCTGAATATCTTCCCAATTATGTAGATGATTTTGATCACAGAAGCGAAATCGCTCTCGTAACCCCCGAGACCGACCTCGAAGCTTTGGCTGCGGAAAACTCATGGTTAAAGGCAAAGAGGCTGGTGATCAAGCCCGATCAGCTATTCGGAAAGAGGGGTGCCCATGATTTAGTGCTCTTAGATGCCACCTGGGACCAGGTGAAAGAATACCTCCAGGATAAGATGGAAAAAGAAGTCCTGGTGGGAACTGTGGTGGGTTTGCTGACTCATTTTCTGATCGAGCCCTTCGTGCCTCACGAGCAAGGTGAAGAGCTCTACGTGGCCATAAAATCAGATTACGATGGTGACACGATATACGTCTCTGCCGAAGGCGGCGTGGATATCGAAGCCAACTGGAATAAGGTTGCCCAAATCCCAATCAACATCATGGCAGAGATCGAAGATGTAGATCTCAAAGTCGAGCTGCCCCAGGATCTTGGAGACTGGTTGGATCCAATGGCAAAGTTCGTACGCGGCCTCTTCCAGTTCTACAAGGACCTGGGATTCACCTATCTGGAGATCAACCCTCTCGTTTTCCACGAGGGCAAAGTAGTTCCTCTAGACCTGGTAGCAAGGCTAGATGACACAGAAGCTTTCTGGCAGAGAAACAACTGGAAGGGCCTAGTGTTCCCAGAACCTTTTGGCAGAGCCCTGAGCGAGGATGAGAGTTACATCAAAGAGCTCGATTCAAAGACTGGGGCTTCCCTGAAGCTTACAATACTCAATCCGAAAGGCAGAATCTGGACAATGGTGGCAGGTGGCGGTGCCAGCGTGATCTACACAGACACCATCTGCGACCTTGGATTCGCAAACGAGCTGGCCAATTATGGTGAGTACAGTGGAAACCCCACCATCGAAGACACTTACGAATACACCAAGACGATCCTGGACCTGATGACAAGGGAAAATGATCCTGAGGGAAAGTGCAAATACTTGCTCATCGGCGGTGGCATCGCCAACTTTACGGACGTTGCTAAGACCTTCAAGGGGATCGTCATGGCCTTGGAGGATTACCGAGAACGCCTACGAGAAACGGGCGTCAAGATTTACGTTAGAAGAGGTGGTCCAAACTACGAGGAGGGGCTCAGGATAATGCGCAAGCTCGGTGAAAGGCTTGGTGTTCCAATTGAGGTATTCGGCCCTGAAACCCACATGACCAGGATAGTTCCCATGGCCCTGACCGAAGAGGAGTGATGACCATGGCAAATGATTACAAACTTTTCGACAAGAACACTCTGGCTTTCGTCTACGGATACCAGGTTAACGCAATTCAAAGGATGTTGGACTTCGATTACGTTTGCAGGAGAGATTCGCCAAGCGTTGCAGCCATAATTAACCCGAGCCGAGAGGGTCTTCACAAGGTATTCAGGGGCCCAGAAGAGATTCTGATCCCCATGTACAGGACAATTCCCGAGGCTGTGGCAAACTTTCCCAACGTGGACGTGATGGTCAACTTCGCCTCCTACCGCTCGGCTTTCGAGACCACGATGGAGGCCTTGGAAGAGCCCACTATCAAGACCGTGGCCATCATAGCAGAGGGCATCCCTGAGAGGAAGTCCCGAATTATGGCTGCTACGGCCAAGAATATGAGAAAAACCATAATAGGACCCGCCACCGTGGGCGGCCTTGCTGCAGGAGCCTTCAAGATCGGAAACGCCGCGGGTACCATCGAGAATATCATCGAGTCGAAGCTCCACAGGCCCGGATGCGTAGGTTTTGTCTCCAAATCAGGTGGGATGCTGAACGAAGCCTTCAACATCATAGCCAGAAATTCTAGTGGCGTTGTCGAAGGGGTTGCCATAGGTGGTGACCGATACCCTGGAAGCAACCTGATGGACCACATCATGAGGTACGAGGCAAATCCAGATATCGCCATGATAGTCTGTTTAGGAGAAGTCGGCGGCACCGACGAGTACAGAATCGTAGAAGCCTTAAAAGAGGGAAAGATCACGAAGCCTCTAGTTATCTGGGTCACTGGAACCTGTTCTAATGTTTTGCCATCCGGAGTCCAATTCGGACATGCCGGTGCCAAGGCCCAGTCAGAACTGGAAACTGCCGACGCCAAGAACCAAGCTTTGAGAGAAGCAGGTGCCATTGTACCAAAATCGTTTGACGGCTACGGAGACAAGATCAAAGAGGTATACGAGAACCTCAAAGCTGAGGGCGAGGTGGAAGATGTGGAAGAGCCCGAAGTTCCCCCTATACCCATGGACTACGCCAAAGCCAAGGCAGAGGGCCAGGTCAGAAAGTCCACCACCCTCATATGCACCATATCCGATGACAGGGGCGAAGAAGTTCTCTACGGCGGCAAACCTCTGAGCAAGGTCATAGAAGACAATATGGGAATTGGCGGAGTCATAGGTCTGCTCTGGTTCAAGAAGGTGCTTCCGCCCTACGCTGCCAAGTTCATCGAGCTGGTGCTCCAGATCGTGGCAGATCATGGCCCTGCAGTATCTGCCGCCCACAACGCCATTGTTGCCTCTTGCGCCGGAAAAGATCTCATGACCTCACTTGCGAGCGGACTTCTCACGATAGGTCCCCGATTTGGTGGAGCCATCGACGATGCGGCAAGAGAGTTCAAGGACGCTTATGACTCGGGCCTAGCGCCTGAGCAGTTCGTCAACGGAATGAAGGCCAAAGGCGTCAACATTCCAGGTATTGGCCACAGGATTAAGAGCGTCAAGAACCCTGACAAGCGAGTGGAGCTTCTTGTGGCCTACGCCCGGGAGAACTTCGAGAAAACTGAACTTCTCGACTACGCACTTCAGGTCCAGAACATAACCACCGCAAAGAAAGGCAACCTGATCCTGAACGTGGACGGGTGCATAGGCATCCTTTTCATAGATCTCATGTCCTCTTGCAAGGTGTTCACCCAAGAGGATATAAACGACGTGATCAAGTACGGCTACCTCAACGGCCTTTTCGCATTGGGACGGTGCGTCGGCATCATCGGCCACATCCTGGACCAAAAGAGGCTCAACTCCAGGCTGTATCGCCATCCGCAAGACGACATTGCTTACATGCTGCCCAAATGGGAAGAATAAGAGTCAGAAAATGGCCAATAGCCAGAAGAGAGCCGAAAAGCCAACATTGGAGAGACGATCTAGAAACAGCTAGGCCGATCCGAAAGTGCGGAGCCGCATGGATGAATAAGACGGATTGCACAAATTCCCCAGATCGGCCAACCCCTTTTCGGGAGATTTGAACCTTGGCTACCATCAGCGAGAAGATATTCAGCAGGGCCTCTGGCCAGAAGGCCGAGGCCGGAGAGATCGTGGAGGCAAATATCGATTTCGCCATGTCTCACGACGGGACCAGCGTCTTGGCGATCAGGGCCTTCAAAGGTATGGGATCTGAAAGGGTTTGGGACCCAAAGAGGATCGTGATACCTTTCGACCATATCGTACCTGCCAACAACGGAACCACTGCAGACTTGCAAAGAGAGGTCCGATCCTGGGCCCAAGAGCAAAATATACCTCACCTCTACGACGGCGGCACCGGGATCTGTCACCAGGTGTTTCCTGAAAAGGGGTTCGCCTTGCCCGGCACTTTGTTGGTGGGCGCGGATTCTCACTCTTGCACTTATGGGGCGTTTGGCGCCTTCGGAACCGGCGTTGGCGCAACAGACATGGCCGAGACTTATTCTCAGGGCAGGCTGTGGTTCAAGGTGCCAGAGACGATAGGGATCAAGGTTTCCGGGAAGCTCGGTTCTGGCGTTTACGCCAAAGACCTGACCTTGATGATAATAGGGGCCCTCGGCGCTGATGGTGCCACCTACAAAGCCGCAGAGTACATCGGCGAGACGATCGAGAACATGTCCATCTCTGGCAGGATGACTCTTTGCAACATGGGTGTCGAGATGGGGGCCAAGGCGGCGATAGTACCTTCAGACGGTGTGACAGAAGAGTTCCTGAAAAACCGAGCAAGAAAACCTTACCATCCAGTCTATTCGGATCCTGAATCCTACGATCAGGAATTGGATTTCGACGTTACGGATCTGGAACCTCAGGTTGCAGCTCCCTTCAGGGTGGACAACGTAAAGCCAGTGGGCGATCTTGCCGAAACCGAGGTGGACCAGGTGTTCATAGGAACTTGTACCAACGGGAGGTACGAGGACCTGGCGGCGGCGGCGAAGATCGCCAAAGGCAAAGAGTTCAAGGTAAGGACTCTCGTGGTACCGGCATCTCGCAAGGTGTTACTGGAGGCTTTATCTTCGGGGGTTATCAAGACCCTGGTCGAAGCAGGGGCCATGATCGGCACTCCGGGGTGCGGTCCGTGTCTTGGCGCCCACATGGGCGTTTTGGGTGAAGGTGAGGTCTGTCTTTCCACCGCCAACAGGAATTTTCCCGGAAGGATGGGGAAAGGCGGCCTGATCTATCTTGCATCACCTGCCACGGCTGCTGCCACCGCTTTGACAGGAGTCATAACCGATCCGAGGGAGGTCTGAGGTTCTGAGCCAAAAGAGAAGTTCAGATCGACTTTCGAATCAACCTTCGAATCAACCTTCGAATCAACCTTCGAATCAACCTTCGAATCGAAGTTCAGATCAGCTCTCGGATCGAAGTTCGGACTCGCACCCGGACAAAAGCTCTGGCTTGAGGTTTGACCTCCACATCCATACCAGCTGTTCTGATGGGCGCGACGATGTCGAGACCGTTTTGAAGGCGGCCCTCGAAAAGGGCTTGGACGGAGTTGCCATCACAGATCACGATACCATGGAAGGGGCCTTTCTCGCTCGAAAGCTTGTCGAGGAAAACGGCTTGGACCTTTTAGTAATCCCTGGGGTAGAAGTCTCGACATCGCAAGGTCATCTTTTGGCTTTGGGGATTGAAAAGTTGCCTCCTTCCAAGCAAAGTCCTGAAGAGACCATCGATTTTGTTCATCAACAAGGAGGAATTGCCATAGTCTCCCATCCTTATCATGTATTCAGGCACGCCATGTACCGGATACCTGATTGCGATGCTGTAGAGGTCTACAACTCAAAGCACATCTTCGGGATCGCCAACGCCTGGGCGCGGCGCCAGGCTCTGAAGAGAGGTCTTCCAATGGTGGCGGGAAGCGATGCCCATATGATGGGGACCGTCGGGCTTGGTGTCACCATAATAGAGACTGAAAACGGAGGCGACGTGCTGGAGGCTATCCGTGCCGGAAAGGTCCATATTGACGGCCACAAGACCCCGTCGTGGGTTTTTGCAAGCCAGATGGCAAGATGGGTGAAAAGACACGTTGGAGGAAAGAGATAGAGAAAGAGGTTTGGGGTAGGCAATCAATCCTGGTACTCCAGGTTCAATCTGAGATGTTTCCCATCACTAAAGATCTCGCGTGCCCCTTTTAACACCTCGTCTTTCAGCGGATCAGGAAGATGAGGCGCGATCTCGACCAGCGCTTTTGCTTGGTAATAACTGTCTTTGATGTTCTTTGCGGAGTTCCACGCCTCTCTCAGTGCTTCGTCTCTCAATGTAGCGGGCAATCTGGGCGCGATCTCGATCAGAGTCTTTATTTGATAGTATCTCGCCAAATTTTTGTCTCCATTTATATTATTTGGTATACACTTTGCTACATCTAAAACCATTTTCATCTTATTGGATCTTTCCGGATGTGGCAAATCCGAAGCTATTTCAATCATTAGTTTAACTTTGTCGGTCAATAGCTCAATCTTAGTCAAAAGCTTAGTCTTATCTTGTTCTGTTGCACCCACGTACACCTTTATTTCCGCTGCGGTATTAAAAGCCAATCTGCGAATGTCGTCCCTCGATGCCACATAAGACAATACCTTCACCAAATTTGTTCTGTATTCTTTACAATCCATATTATCCCTTAATTCTTTTAGCAAAATTTCTACAGATACACTTCTTTCGGCATATAGTTGTTCATCGATTTGTTCTGGACAACTGATTTGTTCTGGACAACTATACGTAATAAAATAACTAAATTCACGTGTATTTGACTTAAGGCAGTATTTATCATCGAGGTCATCTATCAAGCAGCGCATTTCATCAAGATGCGCTTTTTTCGGATATTCTCCATTCATATATGGCAAATTAGAGGCGATGTAAGCTAACATTCTTGCTTTATGATATTTATCCTTAATTCTTAAAACCTTGACAAGGTCTTTTTCAAATTTCAATTCATTTTCTCCACTATAATCTTCAAAGTTGCCCATTAAGATGCATATCAAATTAACATCTTCACGATGAAAATGTTCATGTTTACTCTTAAATTTGTTATATCTAATTATAAATTTCTCAGCAATCTCTCTCTCGTAACGTGTGAAATCTTTGTAAGTTTCATCTTTTACGTTCTCGATGTGTGACTTGTTGCATATATATTCGCGATTACAACATAGATTATAGTGAAATGTTTTGATGATTTTATATAATGTTTCGCGTTCAACTGTGATATCGAATATATCTGGCATAAGTTCTGTGATAACCGAAGTACATTTTATTGATAAAAATGGAAGGTGGAGAATAAAAACAACAATAAAAAATAGGATAATAAAATGTATTGTGTAAATAGATATTATGATATGTCCTAGCAGTATGTCCTGTGGTAATAAATTATAACCTGATATCTTTAAAAGTGTCGGGGATGTGTATAAAAATAATAAAATGACATATATAGACATTAATCCCGGTTCAAGCCGCCAATATGATCCAAAACTGTTAAAGTCATATTTAGCTAACCAAATGGCGACTATCAGAATGAGAATTGAACAAATTAACGAATTCAGTCCAAAATAATCATAGAAGCGGAGTATATCATTATTTGTTTTTATAAAACTCGCGCCTTGAATATATTGATACGTATTACCCGAACTAGACGATAGTAAAAACACTCCAATAGATATGATTGCCACGTGGAGAGCTTGTGCTCTGTGGTTGAGTGAATCATAACATTTTTTAAATGATTTCTCGGGAACTTGAGCACTTATGAAGTCATCTTTCATGATTAAGCGTTCTTTACCACTTTGGCGATCACGTACGATTAGTTGCTTTGGCACTTTCCGCATGGAATAGCATACCAGAGAACCCTCCAGTGGCTTTTCACGACTTTTAGTCTGGACCGAAACTTCGCCGTTTCTCCTAACACGGCGGAAAAAGTAATCCCAAATATCCAGATAAGAGCCAATCCAGTACTGCATCTCGGTTTTCTCTCTGATCCGAAGGGGAATCAGTTCTCGCAACTCCAAAACGACAAGACCACCGAAGATCAGGCCAAGACCGATTGCACAGCTAAAAAACGAACTCAGAACATGGGGGTGAAGTATCTCGCCTATATAGGCCGCATATTGAGGGGTATCTACCGGTGCCAATAAGATGATTAAACTGATCGGCGTGAGCAAGAAGACTACAATTCCCACCGCTACCGACAACATTGTGGATTCTACAGGATCCAGTTCTCTGTATATGTTGTATCCCGACAAAAACGTGGCGATGTAAAAGACTATGGAGCCTATCAGAATGAAAATGATGGAAATCGAAAATTCTAGGAGTCCTGCACCGCTTAAGTCGATCATAACTCAATCGCCACCTTTGAAACGCTGAATAAACTTTTTAACTGGAATTGTGGGTCGTAATTTCTAATAAATGTATGGGTATATGGCTAAAAAGGGGGCTGCGAAGAGACTCCATTGGTCACCGGTTGAGGGTTTTCTCTAGCTCGCCACTTATGTCAAACGTGCTTGGTGGATGCTGATGAGCTGTTTTCAAAATAGCGCCGTAGGATGGTTTTTGCCGGTCGAACTCCTCGACAGAAGAATTGCCATCCGCGACATCAAATGGTGTGCAAACTCCGATTAGTGATCGAAGGTCGCATAAATAATTTAGAAACCGGCTATCATACAGTTATCACATTATGCGAGACAAGAAAATATTAGGAGTTACGCACTTGATAATTAAAACCAAGCACATGAGAGCCGATCAAGAATATCATGCTTTAGACAGGTTGGTGCTTCATGCTACTGTTTTTCTGTTCAACTGCGTAAGTCCTAGATAGTTTATAAACCGGGTGCGACCGAAGGAAAACTTGGAAAGTAGTGTCAAGATATATGTTAGCCACTGAGATCTATCAAGTATGAACATTCTTTTCACGGGAAGGATGCCGCCATAATGATAGTCCCGCGCCACACCAATGTATCTTTGGCAGAGTAGCGAGCCGACACAGGGAAAAGAGTATAATCTTCCAGGTGATGTTTGCCATGAAAGTGGGTTAAAACAGCCGCCTATTTTCACCTTTGCAGGTGGCCCCCCGGTAGTTGATGGGCTCAATATGAACGGGCTGTGAGGTCGATTTGATGATTCCCATAGCAAAACCGATACTTTCCGGTGAGGAGATAGAAGGCATCAGGGCGGTTCTCGATAGTGGAATCCTCGCCCAAGGAAACGTTGTGGCCGAATTTGAAGAGAAATTTGCCGAGTATGTGGGCACGAGTCACGGAGTTGCCACCAACAGTGGAACCTCGGCCCTTCATACCGCCCTGGCAGCCTTGGGCGTGAGCAAAGGCGACGAGGTTATCACAACCCCCTTCACCTTCATCGCAACCGCTACTAGCATCTCGATGCAGAGAGCCAGGCCGGTCTTCTGCGACATAGATCCACAGACTTACAACGTAAATCCCGACTTAATCCAGGAGGCTATAACGAAACAAACGAAGGCCATCATCGTGGTCCACCTCTACGGCCTCTCCTGCAATATGAATCAGATCATGGATATTGCCCAAGATAATGGCTTGAAGGTAATAGAAGACGCCTGCCAGGCCCACGGTGCCGAGTATCACGGCAAGAAGACAGGATCTCTTGGAGACGTTGGGATTTTCAGCTTTTATCCCACCAAGAACATGACCACGGGCGAGGGCGGGATTATCACGACCTCCGACTTCGAGCTGGCCGAGAAGGCCGGGATGATCAGGAATCATGGCCAGAGCCAAAGATACGTTCACGAGATTATGGGCTACAACTACCGAATGACAAATATTGCTGCGGCCATTGGCTTATCCCAGCTGAAAATGCTGGACCAGTTTAACGCTAAACGAAGGGAAAATGCTGCCTATTACGACAAGAGCCTGTCGGTAAAAACACCATTTGTTCCCGAGGGGATTAAACACGTCTACCACCAGTACACCATCGAGGTGGAAAGGCGAGACGAGTTCTTGAAACACCTCGAAAGGCATGGGGTGGGTTATGGGGTGCATTATCCCATCCCCCTACATAAACAGCCCCTCTTCGGAGATTACAACGATATGACACTCCCAAATACTGAGGCGGCTAGCCAGAGGGTGGTCTCTCTTCCAGTTCACCCGGGACTCTCTGAAGAGGAGCGAGAAACAGTGGTTCGGGCGGTGAACAGTTATGAGTGAGCCGCTCATTCTTGGAGAAGTTCGTCTTGGACGAGGATGTATCATCCAAGACAACGTGATAATCGGCGCTCAAGATGGTGTGACCATTATCGGCGATGATACGACGATAAGAAGCGGGACCGTGATATACCCCTCCACGAGGATCGGCCACAGGTTCCGGACAGGTCACAACGTCCTGATTAGAGAGAATATGGTGATCGGAAACGACGTGCTCATCGGCACCAACTCTGTGGTGGACGGAAACTGCAAAATCGGAGACAACGTCAGTGTCCAGACGAACGTTTACATCACCACCAACACCACCATCGAAGACGAAGTCTTCATGGGACCTTGCTCGGTCACCTCCAACGACAAGTACATGGTCCGAGGGGCGGAGCTGATAGGGCCTCTGATCAGGAAGGGCGCAAGGATCGGGGCCAACGCCACCATACTGCCAGGAGTGGTAGTGGGCGAAGGTGCAGTTGTCGGAGCAGGGTCGGTGGTAACGAGAGACGTAGGTGATGGCGAGACCGTCGTGGGAAATCCTGCGAGAAGGCTAGATTCAAAACGTTAGTACAAGTTATAGCGTTTAACGATACCTTTCGGGCAAGTATCGAACTCTCATGAGTTCGATATTTTGGTTTATTCATATCGTTAAGCACTAATCTTGCGAGAACAAATTAGTTTCATCTAATTGGCACTCGACTATCGAATGACTCTGGCCTTTCGGCCAGAGGTTCCTGATATATCGGCCCGATATATTTTGCATTGGGCCCTTCAGACAACCAAAAATTGTTATAGACTTCATGAACACGGTCTGTGGTGGACAGAATGGATATTGGAGTAATTGGCACCGGAAACATGGGACGGAACCATGTGCGCATATATTCCGAGATGAGGGACTCTGAAGCGGTTTACGTCTACGACCCTGATGAAAGAGCAGCAAAGAACATGAGCGACGCTTTCGGCGCTGTGGCCTGCAATTCAATCGGGTCCCTGCTCAAAAAGGTCGATGCTGTGAGCATATGCGTCCCAACTAAATACCATTTCGACATCGCAAAGAGGGCTATAGAGAGCGAAGTTAGCTGCTTGATCGAAAAGCCCATCGCCTCCGATTCAAAAGAGGGCGAGCGATTGTTGAAGATAATTCCCGACGACCTGGTCGTGGGCGTGGGCCACATTGAAAGGTTCAACCCAATCGTTGGGGAGATTAAAAATCTTATAAAAAATCCAAGATATATGGACATAAGAAGACACAACCCCTCCTCATCGAGGATAACTGATGCAGGCGTGGTCGTAGATCTGATGATCCATGACATAGACCTCGTCTGGAACTACTTTTTCAGTGGCAAGCAAAGCTCTGACATCTACTCCCTTGGAGACAAAGACCTTCACAAGATGATCACCAGGTTCGACGACTGCGTGGTCTCGCTATCTGCGAGCAGGATCGCCTGCCGAAAGATGAGGACGATCCATTTCGAAGAGGAGGGAATCACAATCGATGGCGACTTCATGAACCAGGAGTTGTACATATACAGAAAACCTGATAAGTACGTGGTGGAAAACACTCGGTACGCCCAAGAGAACATCATCGAGAAAGTGCAGGTAAACAAGGTTGAACCCCTGAAAGAAGAGCTAAAAACGTTCGTCGATTGCACCAAGGCGGGAAGGCGGTTTCCAATCACTCCTGAACAGGCGGTGCTCAACCTGAAGATCGCAGAGCAGGACGGATAAGAATGTTGGCGCAGGCATTTCAATTCCAGATGGAAAGATTCTGAGGGGATGAGTCGGAGTGAAGATTGCAGTCGTTGGGTTGGGCAAAGCTGGTCTGCCGCTGGCCTCGGTCGTGGCCGACCGCGGCTTTGATGTGATTGGGGTTGACATTGATCAGAGGAGATGTGAGAAGATCAACAAGGGCGAAAATCCGATCCCAGAAGAGGACGGGCTGGATGAGCTGGTCAAAAGACAAGGTGGAAAGACGCTCGTTGCAACTCACAGATATGAAGACGCCAAAGAGTGCACCAACTTCATAGTAATCGTGCCTCTTTTCATCGATGAAAGCCACAATCCAGATTTCAGGATTCTGGAAGAGGCCTTCAGGAGCATAGGCAAGATCCTTAAGAGGGAGGATCTGGTGGTTTTGGAGACGACAGTTCCACCCACTACAACTGAAACCATGATTCGGGGGTGGCTGGAAGAAGAGAGCGGTCTCCTGCTGGGCGATTTTTACTTGGCTTATTCCCCAGAGAGGATAATGACCGGCTATAGTATATCCCGTCTGAAGGAGTTTCCCAAGATAGTGGGCGGGGTGGATGAGGAAAGCGGACATCATGCCTTCAAGCTGTACGGAAAATTCATCCCCAACCTACAGAAGGTGTCCAGCTCGAGAGTTGCGGAGTTCGTCAAGATAGTCGAGGGCAGTTACAGGGACGTCAACATCGCCTTGGCCAACGAGATATTCAAGATCGCAGAGGAACTCGACATCGACTTTTATGAGGCAAGGGAATATGCAAACCACGATTATTGTCACATTCATCTCCCATCAACTGGCGTGGGTGGTCACTGCATCCCAGTCTATCCCTGGTTCATTATCAATGAGATGGAAAAAAGAGAGAAGTTCGGCTTTGCTGAGCTGCAGAGGACCTCAAGGAAAATCAACGACGAGATGATCGGACACTGGGCAGATAAGATCGTTCTCGAATGTCTCGGGATCGATAAACCCCTGAACCAGGTTAAGATCTGCCTCAAGGGTATAACCTATCGAAAAGGGGTGAAAGGTCTCTACCACAGCAGAAACCTCGTACTGGCACAACTTTTGGCACGGAAAGGGCTTCAAGTTGGGGTCTATGATGAGCTATTCTCCGAAGAGGAGATCGATAACTTGAATCTGAGGTTCATGGATCCGAATGATGCTGACCTGGTCTTCAACTGCTTTGAGCTGAGCTTCTCCAGGTAGAAACGCGCGTCTTTCATTCGACAGTCACACTCTTTGCCAGGTTTCGCGGTTTGTCTATAGGCAGCCCTCTCGCATTGGCGGTGTAGTAGGCAAGCAACTGGAGCGCGACCGTGCAGAGCACCGCGGAAAATACAGGTCTTGCCTCTGGGACCTCGATGACGGTAGTGGCAATCTTGGAAATGTCAGGATCGCCTTTTGACGCAAAAACGATGACATCTGCGCCTCTTGCCCTCACCTCTCTGATGTTGGCCTGGATCTTCTTGCCGTGAGTTGCGAGAGCTACCACCGGTGTCCCCTCAGTAATCAAGGCGAGGGGACCGTGCTTCAGCTCGCCAGCAGGGTATCCCTCTGCGGGAATGTAAGATATCTCTTTCATCTTGAGGGCGCCTTCAAGGGCGATCGGATATAAAAAATCTCGACCGATGAAGAAGTACAGATCGCTTTTGGCATACTGCTCTGCGATCTCTTTTATCTCGTCTCGCCTGTCCAGAACTTCCTGGATTTGACCTGGCAACCTCGTCAGCTCCACCAGCATCTTTCTGGTGTTTTCGTAGCTCAGGTAGTTGCGGGCTCTGCCCAGCTTTATTGACAAGAGGATCAAGGCGATCAACTGGCCTGTGAACGTCTTGGTGGCTGCGACTCCTATCTCGGGACCACATCTGGTGTAAATAGTCCCGTCTACCATGTTCGTCACGGTGCTGCCCACAATGTTGGTTATTGCAAGGCGCTTTACACCGAAAGTGGTGGCCTTCTTCATGGCATTCAGCGTGTCGGCGGTCTCGCCTGACTGGGTGATGCTCAAGAGGAGGGTTCCAGGCTTTAGAAGGATATGCTGAAACTCCGACGCGATCTCTATATCAACCGGAAGCCCTGCAGCCTTCGGATAAAGATATTTGGCCAGAATTCCCGCGTGATAAGAGGTCCCACAAGCGACGATCGAGATTCGATCAAGCGCTCTGATCTCCTCGTTTGTGAGCCCTATATCCATTCGCACTTCACCGTCGATCTCTGAGGTCCTGGATGCGAAGGTCTCCTGGACAGTCCTTGGCTGCTCGTGAATCTCCTTCAGCATGAAGTGAGAGTATCCCGCCTTCTCGGCTGCATCGACATCCCAGTCCACCTTCTCCACTTCGAGAGGCCGCAATCTTCCTGCAAAGTCTTTAAGAACGACGGTTTCTGCGTCGATTATGGCGATCTCTCCGTCATTCATCCGGATCACTTCTCGTGTGTAGGGAAGGAGGGCTGAGACATCGGAGGCAACGTAGTTTGCACCTTCACCGATGCCGATCACGAGAGGGCTCTCGTTCCTTGCGCAGACGAGGCGATCAGTCCCCTTGGCTAATACCGCTATCGCGAATGATCCTTCCACCTTGGAGACCGCCGAGACGACAGCATCTTCCAGATTGCCTCTATAGCAAGATCCGATCAGGTGAGCCAGGACCTCAGTATCTGTCTCGGAGCTGAACTCAAAACCCCGCCCTATAAGCTGTTCTTTCAGCTCCAGGTAGTTCAGGATTATGCCATTGTGGACCACGGCTACGTCATCAGAGACGTGGGGGTGAGCATTCTCTGCGGTTGGAGGACCGTGGGTTGCCCATCTTGTGTGGCCTATGCCGGTGTTACCTCTTGGTGCTCCTATCCTCTGGTATAATTTCTCCAGGTCGGCTATCCTGCCTGCGGATTTGAACACCTGAACTTCGCCATTTGAGATGATCGCAACGCCAGCAGAATCGTATCCGCGGTACTCCAACCTCTTTAGAGTGTCGAAGAGGATCGACCCCGCCATCTCATGACCTGCGTATCCAACTATGCCGCACATCTCTAGATCACCCTGCTACCCCTTTCGATCCACCCTCGAATCTCAGTTCCCGAGCCTATCTTTGAGCCGCTCCCTACCATCGTCCCGGGATGCATCAGCACTCTGCCACCTACAACCACGTTGTCCGCCACCACCGCACCGAACTCAGCACGATGAAGCTCGTCTTCTATCGGTACCACAGATTCACCAGACTCCACGATCAGATGGTCGCCGAAGCTTGAGCTGGCCCCAAGAATCGAGCTGGATACGACAGTACCCGCCCCTATTCTGGCGCCGTTCATGATTATGCTGTTTCTAACCTCGGTGTGGGATGCAATCTTCACCGAGTCCCCAATTGAGGTCGTCGGAAGAACTGTCACGTTTGGCCCCACTTCGCAGTTCTTGCCGATGGTGACCGGGCCTACGATGTAAGATCCAGACCTCACGACGCTTCCTTGCCCAATCTCAACCGGGCCGCGGAGCCACGCTCCATCCTCTATCTCGCCTTCGATCCTGGGCGCTCCAACCCCGGGAACACTGCAGTTCGCCTCCAAAAGGTCCCAAGCGAATATGGCGTCTGCCCAAACGCCGTAAGTTATCTTGGCCCTTACATCGCGGCCTTCTTCGATCATATGGGCGATGGTCTGAGTCAGCTCATAAGATCCTCTCTCAGATATTGGCGTGTTGGGCAGCTCTTCAAATATTTCCGGGCTGAATTTGTAGACTCCTGTGTTGAGTATGCCTGCACAGGGGCGACCTGGCTTCTCCACTATTTTGGTCACATTTCCACGCTCTACGGTCAGGACACCATAATCGCCAGCGTGCTCCCGGAGTGCAGCCAGTATTACGTTTTCGCCCTCTGCTTGGAGGACATCCTCGATCGCCTGTTCGTCGACCAGATTGTCACCGTTGACCACCAGGATAGGACTATCAACGCAGGGTCGAACCTTGCTCAGGGCATCGGCGGTACCGAGCTGTTCGTCCTGGACCATATACTCTATCTTTACGCCGTAGCGGACGCCGTCGCCGAAGTAATCCATGATGCGCTCTTTTTGGTAGCCGACAACAACCACGAGGTCGTGCACATCTTTCGCCGCCAGAGCCCGGATCACATGCTCCATGAAGGGCCTGTTCCTCACAGGGAGCATGACCTTCGACCTCGTCTGGGTCAGGGGCCTACATCTCCTGCCTTCTCCTGCTGCCAATACAACCGCTTTCATGCAAGATCACGTCCCATAATCACACCTGAAGAGCCACATAGACCTGAGGCGTTCCCAAGACCGAGATGAAATCACATCTCCAAACTGCATCAGATATCACGCTTTACATGAAGTCCGAAAGGTCCATCTGCTTTGCCTTTTCGTTCTCAAACAGGGATTCAATATCCATCTTGATAAGCTCCAAGCGCTGTTTCGTGTAATCGTCCACCCCGAACTCTTCTGCCACCTTCATCGAAACCTCAAGATACTTCTTCACGCTGCCCTCGTGCACGGTCAAGATCACCTTTCCTCCGCACTTGGGACAAGTCCCACTCAGGGGAGTTCTCCTGAATCGAGCGCCACACTTCACGCACCTCACCTTCTGCCGGGAAAAGGCGCGCAAGTTTCCGATTAAGTCTGGCAAGAAATGAGAGTTGATCACCCTCGTCGCCACATCTCTTTCGTCCACCGCTCTAATGGTTCTTGCAAGATAAAGCTGAGCATCCATCTTCTCGATCATGGTGCCCAAAGTTTTGTAAGAACTGTTCAGGGGGCCTCCGGCGATGTCTTGAGTGTCATGAGTGAAGAAGAATCCCTCGTACTGAGCCTCGGTTCCGAGCCTTCCCGAGACCACGTCCATCGTCTTTTCGAGATCCTTGGGGCTGGTGTTGCTCAAAGTGGCTTCGTAAAACTCCAGTGGATAAGAAGGCAAGAGGTCCAGATTGTGAGCTTCACCATCTACCTCAGCAGGATCAAGCCTGGTGGTCATCACGAGAGGTGCATCCATCTTGCCACCCCTCTTTTCGGGAAGATAAGACATGGAGAAGTTCAGAAGGGAATCCACGAGAAGCATGACACAATCTTCGTCCCCGTCACAGTTTCTCCTCTTAGCAGCGTGGAAAAAAGGATGACCATAACCAACGGAAGCACGTGTATACCCTATCAAGCGACAAAGAACCCCTGCAGATGTGTGAGGTGCAAGCCCCACCATGAGGGTTCCAATTAGATCTTGAGGCGATTCGGCGTTGTAGTAAGGCTCCAACCCATAGAACTTGACGAGCTCGTCATCCACAAACTGGGCCACCTTGAGAAGATACTCGCCTCCCTCGAACGAGAGTATCACGTCTTGAACCCTCAGCTCACAGACCTGGTCAGGACTCGTTAGAGGCTGGCCATAGATGTCTTCAGTATACCCGAGCTCATGGATCTTCTCAACCTCGGTGTGGATCTCGCCGGGTCGAAAATGCGTCAAAGGGAGGTCGGTGAGGTCGTACCTTACGGTCCCGTCCTTGAATGTGAACACTCCATGTTTGGCCCGTAGAATTCCTTTATCCAGGGCCTCAGGAGTCTTGTCCCGCGAAGTCAAGCCCAGAACGCCCCTTACAAGATCGGGTTCGCGCTCGCCCAACTGTTCCAAAGCCTGTGCATAGAGACCTTTCACGTCGAGACGCATCTTTGCGGCTGCGGTGGTGGGCTTGCCACATCTTGGACATTTTTCGTCTCCGTCCACTCTGCACTTGGAACAGGCCCGTTTGGGCAGAGTGTGGGTGCCGCAATCGCACAGAAACTCGTGAGTCTCCTTGCCGCATTTGGGACAGACCCTCTTGCAGATGTCGGTCTCGATCACGCCCACTTTGCCGTTTCCTTTGTGGTCTTTGGCGGCGACGCCAACCGATCGGCTCTTTCCTCCAGCCTCGCCCGTCGGGAAGAGCACATGGGGAGGCGGCTTCATCCGCCTTTTGTCAGACTTTTCGGGCCGGCCCATCCTGCCTCCGACTCTTGTTGGGGCCCTTGCCCTAACGCGAATCCCTGCGAACCGGTTGACCATCTCTAAGCTTGTGCCCTCCACGTTCTCCCATTTGAGCTTCAGGCCGCCGGGATCGATCCCAAGACAGAGCAGAAAAGGCAACGGATCGGAAATCACGATCTTTCCGTCCCTCACCTTGTGCAAGACGAGGAGAGTTTCCAATTTGTCCTTGGAAGAGAGCGGAAGTAAAAGGCAATCGTTCGAGATCTCACCTTCTGAAGATACCGTCTCTGCCAAAGCTCGAAACTCTTCTGGAGAGATGTCGTGCCAAAGGTATGTATGCCTGGGATGGAGTGGAACTTTGTATTCGCGAGAAATCCGGATCGCATCTTCGCTGCCGATATTCTCAAGGCCGGTGGGATTGCCGCCAGCCTTATCGAGCTCGGCCGCCCACCACTCGAAACAGTAAGATGAAGGTGCAAGAGATCTGTTGTTCTCGAGAAAATCGCCGTAGCTTATGAGGATCTCTCCAACGTCGATTATCCTGGTGACATCATTCATGTGGCCGAGAGCCTCTTCTTCGGTGTCGACTCTCACCACGTCGCCGTTTTTCAGCCTCAAAGTGGGCCCCTCTATGGTGCTCACGGGCGAGACTGCAACCGCCTTTCCTGGCAATTCCACTTTGACCTGAGTTCCGGCAGCCATGAACTCGCCTAGTATAATCATGGAAGCCGGGCTGAAACCCCCTGCAGCAAGCCCCGTGTTCCTGCACCTTCCATACCTGAGCCTGAAACCTCCGGGCCTCGAAGGATGGCTGAAGACCGGCCTTCCTGCGATGATGTCTCTCAAGAACTTCTCGCTTGAAGATCCGCCACCTTTCTTTCCTCCGCTAGCAAGCTCGTCGAGCCAGTCCCAGCCTTCGATATCGAGTTTTGTGACGTGCTTTTTCAACTTCGGGCGTTTGAGCGCGATTCCCTCGGCAGATACGAGAGCAACACCACCTCGCACGCGGTTCGTCTCGATCCTCTCAAGATCGCGAAATCCAGAGACCTCTTCTTCCTCGGTGGGCTCGCCCTCGATGCAGATGGGACAGTTCTTCACCATCGTTCTGATCTCCTCGTCCGAGGGCGCGTACTGAAGTCCGGCCACGCGCTTGTAAAGGCCGATCTCTTCTACGTACCGCTCCACCTCTTCGGGTCGGGGCTTGTAAGGTGCGATCCCTACCTTGTCCCTCACATAATCTGCGACCAAGACGCTGAGAGCTTGAGCAGTCCCTCCCGCGCTCCTGATGGGGCCTGCATAATAAACTTTCAGATAATCGGTTCCATCGTCGTTCTTGCCCAGAGCCACGCGGGCTATTCCCTCTATTGGCGCTGCAACGACGCCTTCTGTAAGCAGGGCAACAGAGGTTCGAATGGCGCAGTCTATGGCTTCTATCTTCTCTGGAAAGTCGCCCAACCGTCCTTCTGCAAAGTCGACGCCTATGGCAAGAGCTGCCTCTTCACGACTCTTGCCCTCGTTTTCAAGCTCACGGATCCTTTTGGCGATGCCGTCGACGCCTATCAGCTTCTCCACTCTTTCTGCTAAGTCTACGGCCGTTGGAACCTCGACAGAAGTGCTGGGATCCTTCCCCTCTTGGCGTGCCTTGCTGGCGATTTCCATCGCCTCCTTCAGGCCCCCTTCAAGAGACTCGAAGTACTCTGAGCTCTTCAATCTGGACCTCCCCAAAGGAAAAGGTCTGTTGTGGGGTCGTGTTCCCTCACGAGAAAATCGCCTTCAAGGTCCTGGACGCAAACTTCGGCCGCAAAGATAGTTCCGCTCTGCAGATGGCCGCCCACGAGAGTTCCGTCTCGGTCTGCCAGGGCAGCATGAACATGAATGAGAGGCGTTCCGTCTCGAATCGATATGTTGCCAGAACAGGAAACAAGCTCCATTGGCTGGTCTATAACGTTGCCATGATACTCGTGAGTCTCCTGGTCGTAGTAACCAACTTCGGCCCTCTGCAAAGCTCCTATGGCGCTGAAAACCCCCGTTTTGATCCCGGCCGATCTCGCCACTTCGCAGATTCCTTCCACGATATCTGTGCCGTAGTCGAGCCTGGCCATTATGACCTTCCCCCTTTCAAACCTGCCGACGTGCAATCAAGCCACCTCTAGATGAGATAAATCTCCAAACCTTTTCACGGTGTACACAAATTTAAGCAAAGCGGCCCGTGAGAATCGACACACTGCCCGAGGAATCTCGTCGAGGTCTTGTCAGGGGACGAAAGGAGGGGGACGAAGAGGATGTAACAACGGGGATATAGTGCTATAACGATACGGATAGGCCAAATCTCAAACTCTTACGAGTTAGAGATTTGTCCGAAAAGTATCGTTAAACACTATTCTGGCGAGAACCAATTCGTCTCATCTAATTGGTTCTCGACGATAAATCTTGTCAGGTGACGAGGGTAGGCGAGGTCCTTTCGGGGAGGATCTTCTGCAAGATGCCTTCATGTTGCAGTTTCACAGATCCGCAGACCTATGGACCTGCAAACCTGCAAACCTGCAGACCCACAGGATTAATACCATCGAGGTGAAGAGTGCTCGCAAAAGTCGTCGAACCGTCATCGGCGCGTATCCTGGAGGTATTCAACGATGAAGAAATCCAAATCAATAAGTTCGGTGGGCATAGATGACATCTCGGTCTACGTGCCAAAGCTTTTCATATCTGCGATCGGAGAGTTCGCTTCGTCCAGGGGGATCGAGCCTGGAAAGCTGAGCAAGGGGATCGGAGTGAAAGAGATGGCGGTTCCCGACGTTCACGAAGACGCCGCCACAATGGCCGCCATGTCCGCTCTTGACCTAATGAGGCGAAACAGTCTGAGACCCGAGCAAGTGGGCAGGATTTACGTAGGCACGGAATCTGGAGTTGACGAGGCAAAAGCCATTGGGACCTATGTCATAGGCATGCTGGAAAAGATCTATGGAGAAGGATCTTTTCAGGAATGCTCCACAGTGGAGTTCAAATCGGCTTGCATCGGAACTACTCACGCCATTGAGAACGTCACATACTGGTTGAAAGCCATGGATGATGAGGTGAATGATGACGATACAGTCGGAATCGTGGTGGCATCAGACATAGCCAGATACGAGCTCGAATCTCCAGGGGAGTACACCCAAGGCGCAGGTTCGATCGCGCTCTTGGTCAAAAAGAGCCCGCGTTTGATAGCTTTCGATCCGGCAGTAGGAATATTCACAAGAGACGAAAACGATTTCTTCAGGCCTATCGGGATGAAATGCGCCGTGGTTGACGGCAAGTACAGCAACTATTGTTACCTTTCTGCTATGGAAGGGGCCTTTGAATCTTACAAGAAGAAGGCTCTAGCTCGGGGGATGATCGACCTTTCCGAGGGCGAATGCATCACGGACCATCTATCTCACATAATATTTCACATACCCTATCCGAGGATGGCAGAGTACGCTTCATCGGCTGTCTTCAGGCAGGAATGGAGAACGCTTCCAAGATGGGAAGAGATCGAAAAAGAGGTCGGGGCAGAGCCCAAGCCCGAGACCTTCGAAAACCTGGATGATTATCTCTCAAAAGATAACAATTACAGGAGAAAGTTCACCAAGACCGAGCAGTTCTTGGAGGCATACGGGCGCAAAGTCAAATCCTCAACCCTGATATCGAGCCGGGTTGGAAACATCTATACTGGGTCCATCTATCTTGGGCTGATGAGCCTTCTCGATCAAGGCGAGCTTCTCTCCGGCGAGAGGATCGGCTTTGGATCTTACGGCAGTGGCTGTTCTGCCATGTTCTTCTCAGGGAAAGTCCTGCCAGGGGTCGAGTCCCTCGCTCGTGACGAGATCTCTGATAAGCTCCAGGATCGAGTGGAGATCGGAATGGAGGACTACGAGCTTCTCCACGAGGGCGAAAGAAAGACGAGCGTGCTATCTCCTTCAGAAGAGTTTGCCTTGGTGGAGATCGATCAGGACGGCTACAGGCATTACGATTTCGTGAGCTGAGTCCGCGAGTTTGGTTGCAAGTTTGGCGTTGGGTTGAAATTTCGGTCATGTATATAGAACGTGGGATGTTCTGATGACCTATAAGAAATATTATTTCTCAAGATCCCGATCTATCGAGTTATTCGTGCTGCCATGAAGATTGTCCAGCACACTGCCCTGGAGTTGGTTCGAGATCAAACAAAGCATCATTAGAGATGATATAACCGACGTTCGGCACTTCTGAAATAGAACCTCAAATATTCTGTATTTTCCCCCACTTATGTTCCCTACTACTTACTCGATATCACCTTACTTCATACCAGTCTACACCATCCTCACACGTATCACGATAAAATTAGATTTATCATATATCCCACGTTTCGCAGTAAGGGTATGCTAAATTCATCATTTTTCACCTGCGATTATGTGCGATAATAGCGACGCACCCCCACCTTATTGGTAATAATAATTTAAATTAGATTTATAAACTCGACACTTACGATCGGATATTTTATACCATAATATGTATATATCACTCTCGGTGGTCGTGTGGATCTGAGTCAGGCTCAAAAAGCAGATGTTACGGCGTTGATGCATATCGAATTTAAAAAAACCGATAGCGGGAAAATTACCGAGTGTTCAAGCCGTTAATGCGAAAGCTGGGATATATGAATCCACCAAAATGTGATACCTTACGGTACTTCATGCACCATTGCAGTAAACACCCACATATTTCTCACCAAGTAATGAAACTACCTTCTCGTGAATATCTTCGATATTCATGACCCCAACCATCCTCCCTTTGCCATCATAAAGGACTGTGATCCCCTCAAAAACCTGGAAAATTCTTCTAATTGTTGGTTTATTTGTTGGCCTCTTTTTCTGGTCAGGAACTGTCTCGTTTCCTCCCTTAAGAGCTTTTCTGAGCTTCTTTTCAGCGATGGTATATACGAGAAGAGCAAGCCCCATTACCATGACCATCGCGGCGATTCTGCCCTCATTTTTGAGGAAGATAGATTGAGCAAAGAAGAGTGGATCTTTTAAGAACCTAAAGCCTCTCTCAGCATACTGTTGCTCTTTATAGGCCTTTAGAGCCTTTTCATCTGTAAGATTTCTCTCATTCAGTTCATTCGTTGCTATGATGAACTTACCTCGTGTCAGCATTAATTTTTGAATGGCGTCTTGATCTTCGACTAGAGTTGATTTGATTTTATAAATTCTATCAAGCACCTCGCCCTTTTTCGGTCGACCCGGACTTTCATATTTCTTTTTGTTCTTGACTTCAATATCAATATCATTGTCAATTTTATGGTATTTTCATTTCTTCTCCATATCTCGTAAGATCCTTAGTCCATCCTCTTTGCACTTAAATTCTTTGTTAGATAAATGCCATAGTGAGGTTTCTGCTTTTTCTTTTTCTTTCTGAATTTGTCTCTCAACTGTTTTGACCTGGCGTTTATCCTACATTCGGCACTTTGCCCTTAAAAGGCAAATTTGTGTACAATAAGGGCGATAATCCATACCTAAAATACAAAAAATTTCACAAATGGGAAATTACTAAAATGTTTTGTACGCAACTGCTGGATGTGGGATGTATACAACTCCATTTTTGATATTGGTTTGCAGAAACACATTTGGAGATTGGAAGTTACTGCGTAAAATTGAAAATAAATCCACATTTTGGCAATACAATAGTTAATGCGTATATCAGAAAAATGTCTAAATCACAGAATTACACCTGCTAAATGTGGGCTGTCTTGTAGACGGTATTATAATACATATATTATCCTGCTATGGAAACGCTGGAAAGTAGAGTATATAACACTGAGACTAAATCTCTCCGCCTATGGACGGGACAGCGATCGCCACAAACTGCCTTACCATGAGGTTTGGCGACTTTACCGCCGTAGACGAAGTGAGTCTATCCATTGAAAGAGGAGAACTCTTCGGCCTCCTTGGACCCAACGGCGCCGGCAAAAGCACCATAATAAAGATGCTGACCACCATGCTCAGGCCCACAGGAGGAGGTGCAGATGTCTGGGGCCACAATATCTTGGTGGACCGAGACGCGGTCAGAAACTCCATCGGTGTCGTATTCCAGGATCCGAGTGTGGACAGCCAGCTTACCGGGCGCGAGAACCTGGATTTTCACGGCCGGATGTACGGAATGGACAAGACCACGCGCAAAGATCGGGTCGGAGAAGTCCTGGAACTCGTCGATCTGACCGAAAAGGCCGACATTCTCATGGAAGACTACTCGGGCGGGATGCAAAGAAGGCTGGAGATCGCAAGAGGTCTTATGCACCATCCTCATGTCCTCTTCCTGGATGAACCCACTCTTGGACTCGATGCTCAGACAAGGCGGTACATTTGGGACTACATCCAGAGAATGAACCGGGAGGAGGGCGTAACCGTGGTCCTGACCACCCATTACATGGAAGAGGCCGACTACCTTTGCGACAGGGTGGCGATCATCGATCAGGGCAGAATCGTGGCCCTTGACACCACTGAGAAACTGAAAGACCTGATCGGCGCAGATGTCATAACCCTAGAGGTTGGAAACAGCCACCAAGACAAATTGGTCCAGGCGATATCCAAGTTCGAATGGGTGAGCTCTGTAGACCTTTCAAAAGAGACTGAAACCGTCAACCTGAGCGTGGATCACGGCGAAGCGAGAATCCCTGAGATCGTCTTGAGCGCCTGCCGAGCTGGGGTGAAGATCAAGTCGGTGAGCATGCATGAGCCCACCTTGGAAGACGTCTTTTTGAAGTTCACAGGCAAAAAGATCCGAGAGACCGAGTCCAGCGGCGCTGGAAGAATGGTTGCGGTTCAAAGCAGGATGAGAACCAGGAGGCATTGAAGTGGCAAGGCTAGATCTCTACGCGATTTATACGCTCTGGCTTCGGGAGATGATCAGGTTCTTCAGGCTGAAAAGCAGAGTTCTCGGATCTTTGGCTCCGCCCTTTTTCTTTTTGGCTTTCCTGGGGTTTGGGTTCAGGACCGCGGCGATGCCGGAACTTCCCGAAGGCGCAGACTACATCAGCTATCTTGCACCTGGGATAATCGGGATGACTCTCCTTTTTTCTGCCACTTTTGGAGGGCTTTCCATGCTCTGGGATAGGGAGTTTGGGTTCCTTCGAGAGATCATGGTAGCACCGGTCTCCAGGCTCTCGATAGTGATGGGCCGGACCGCAGGCGGCGTTACCACTGCAGTAATGCAAGGGTTGATCATACTGATTCCGGGGTTCTTGATGGGGCTTGAGGTCTCAGGATTTGGCGGCTTTCTTTTGTCTCTCGTCTTCATGGTCCTGATCGCCACCACCTTCAACAGCCTGGGTTTGGCTTTCGCATCTCGGATGAAAGACATGTCCGGCTTCAGCCTGATCATGAACTTCATGGTCTTTCCGCTGTTCCTGCTTTCAGGGGCACTTTTCCCGATCGAGAACCTCCCGATCTGGCTTAGAAGCCTTTCCTATCTGGATCCTCTCACTTACGGTGTCGATGGGCTTCGTGGGTCTTTGGTGGGGATCAACACGTTTCCCTTGATCTTCGACCTTGTGGTGCTGGCAATATGTTGCGCTCTCGCCCTCGGCTTGGGTGCATACCTCTTCGAGATAAGTGATGTCGATTGATGCCTCATCCCCAATCCTGAACCGGTGATCCTGAATCAGCACGAGGCATCCGAACTGTCCGCGTTCATGTCTGTCAATGGTCATATCCTGAATCAGTCCACAGAACGAACATCTACGGCTGTTTTGAGGGGAAGAACCAAGTGATACAACGCCCCTCAAATCGTAACATATACGCAATGTTTAGGAGTTGCACGGTTAGCGATCAGCAGAATTGTCAAATGTATATAATTATCATTAAGTGTTGTGAATTATATTTCTAGACCTCTTTATGTGATGTTTTTCTCAATGTTATTTGCATTCAGCAACCAGGCCGCGTAAGTCTTAGAGTTATCTTTTTATCTGGAAAATGTTATATACTTTATATGTAATTGCGAAATCACAAAAAAGTTTATCTAGTTTTACAACAGTAGATTGCAGCCAAAGACGCCCTGGAGGGAGCTTGTGTACAGGTACGTTCTTCGAAAGAGGTTTTTCTGGCTATGGATCATGGTTGCAACCGTCTGCGTGTGTGAATCTGCACAGGGTGCCACAATCATCTTAGGGCCGTCTGAAAGCATCCAAACCGCCATCGACGCTGCTGGCACTGGCGATATCATCGAGGTTCACAGCGGAACTTATTATGAGAACGTAAATGTGGACAAGCCGATCATCCTCTTTGGAGTTGATACCGGCGGAGGAAAGCCGGTGGTGGATGCAGGGGGCAAGGGCAGCGCCATTTCCTTAAGCGCCTCCGGATCCGTCCTGGAGGGGTTTGTGATCACAAACTCCGGCAACGACATGGACATGAGCGCCGGGATCCGGGTAATTTCAGACCGCAACGTTATCAGGGACAAACTCGCAAAAGAGAACGATGGGTATGGCATTATTCTTGAGAACTCAAGTTATAACCGACGTTCGGCACTTCTGAAATAGAATCTCAAATATTCCGTATTTTCCCCTACTTACGTTCCCTACTACTTACTCGATACCACCTTACTTCATACCAGTCTACACCATCATCACACGTATCACAATAAAATCCAAATTTGTCGTATGTGAAATCATCAAAATGTGATACCTTACGGTACTTCATGCACCATTGCAGTAAACACCCACATATTTCTCACCAAGTAATGAAACTACCTTCTCGTGAATATCTTCGATATTCATAACCCCAACCATCCTCCCTTTG
>Ga0272443_10000657_pt1 | contig 59403 bp, 93 predicted proteins | sample SSMAcet12_FD_193581 | JGI IMG/M metagenome (GOLD analysis project Ga0272443, IMG submission 193581) | Marine sediment archaeal communities from Little Sippewissett salt marsh, Falmouth, MA, United States - SSM-Acet-12 | ecosystem: Environmental > Aquatic > Marine > Wetlands > Sediment ... | reverse complement strand
TGCACCGAGGTGAGGCGCATGGGGAGCGTCTTCGGTTAGTAGGGTTCTAGGTCGCGCCTGGACCTATGCGGGCTATGCGCAGGTGAACATCAACCACGGCCAGTCAATAGAGAGGATACGTGTCCCAGGCAATTGGGAGGCGATCATAAGCGATGACGTCGCAAAGCAGGCGCTAGAAATAAAGGAGCGACGCGCCAGTTCTAAGCGTGTAGGTCCTATACCCTATAGCGGTGTCCTGCACTGCGATCAATGCGGTGCTGCGCTGTATGCGATGGGTAAGAATGCAACCGGAGAGCGAGGGTATCGCTGCAGCAACAAATGTTTAGGGAGTCATATAATAGAGTCTAGGGTGACCGCAGCCCTGCGAGCCGCTATTCGTGCGCTGTCCGATGAAGCGATGATCGATCAGATAGTCGACAGCATGCCCGACGAAACAGACCGTATAGAAATCGAGGCGAGACAAACGCAGTCGATAGCCGACCGCATAGAAAGACAGCGTATACGCTTAGTTAAGGCGTATACGCTAAACACGCTGTCTGACGATGAATATATGCAAATAATGGGTGACCTAGAAAACCAGCTAGTGTCTGCTACAAAGAGGCTGGATGACCTGCGCAACAAAATAGAAATAGCCGAGACGCCAAATGTACGCCGCAGCCGATACGAGACAGTGGCGTCTGCTGGTCTTGATATGCTGGATAATCCAGACATCAAACGACTGAACGCATGGGTCAGGAAGCACTTCGTCGTATACGTCGCAGACAATAAGGTGTCTAGCATCGAATACCTGTGACACGCGTCTACTCGACGTATACAGCTATACAAGCACACGTTCAGGAATTTGTGTTTGTATGCCCGCAAACCGAACCGCCTATACCGCCGCACTAAATAGCCCCAGGTCAGCTTTCTACGCTGTGACCGCCGAGCGCTTCGTCAACGTCGCTCTCAAGGCGCTCGATAGCATCGTATAAGGCGCTGGGGCTGATCCTTTTCCCACCGGTGATACCTGCAGGATAGGACGCACGTCCTTGAAGTACTGCACCATAGCCCGCATCATGCTTGAACTATCCATCCCGTAGTCCGTAGCCAGTCGCTGCAGGTCTTTCTTTTCCTCTGCGCTCATGCGCACCTGCACCCAGCGATCCCGCTGATTCTTTGCCAAAACCTGATCCTTTCTACTATGTCCCTTGGTCGGTGATTTCAGGGTAACACGCCGTCAATACGATGTCAATACTCAATTGTCTGTCAGGTTGGTATTGACATCGTGCCTACATCATGATACACTCGATTCGAGTCAAACAAAACCACCCTTTAGCGAACGAAGGAGACAGTCATGACAGAGGCACAATTTTCAGAATCGATGCAGGGCTACATCAAATATATGCGCTGCGAACCAATCGAGTCCTGCGCAAGCGAGCTAGAACGTAGGGGCTGGAAGCTAGCCAGAACGGGCGAATGCGCTGCGCTAGAGGCTGAGGCAGACGCCGAGACAGAGCGTGCGCTGCAGGACGCAAAGGGCATCGATACCCGACCCACCAAGTACATGACCGAGATCGAATACTACAATTCCGGTCTGTCTTACGGTCCAAACGGCGAGCCGCTTAACTACTATACAGGTCTGCCCGAGCACGATCCATACGGTGAACCAATTCTTTTCTAGTCACGATACAGGGCGACCGAGGTCGCCCTACATTTACCCTATGCGAAAGGACGCAGAAATGAACGACAAGCAGATGATGCAGGCGCTAGCACAACCGTTTGACATGGACGTTATCGAGTTTCGGGTCGGGTCGACATACACCAAGGATGGCAAGACGATGGGCCTTGCCCTCGCCTACGCCGAGTCACGCGCCTACATGGACCGCCTCGACAGCGTATACGGTCCTATGGGCTGGTCCACAGATGTCGAATTCCTAGACAACAAAAACGCCATCTCTACGCTGTCTGTGATGATGCCAGACGGTAGAACCGTCACCCGCAAGGCTGCAGCGTCTGACACCGATTTGATGTCAGCCGAGGCACGTGCGTTCAAGCGTGCCTGTGCGCAGCTTGGAATCGGTCGATACCTGTACGCCGTATCGTCTCCGTGGGCCATCACCAAGAAGCGAGGAAAGAACGATATCTTCGCAGACGATACCGTCACCAAGCTGAGAAACGGCATGGCGAAGTGGGTGCAGCGTACGTACGGAAACGGCGCTGCGCAGTCGACCAACGGGAACGGCAACGGCGAGAAACCGCCCGTGCAGTCACTAGATGACGTCGAGGCTGTAGACCCTGACCCACAGCCTGAAGCGCCGCAGGAGCAGCCACAGACGCCAACAACGCCGAAACTGAACGCAGACCAGCAGGAGGCCAAGGACGCCATCATAGCGACCTGGAAGGCTCCGTCAGATGCCCAGGAATGGGCTGTATCGTACGTCGACGACGTGAAGGATATCGGGTCTGCGCGCAAGGCTTGGTCTGCGATGGTCCAGACGACGATTGGCGGTTCGTTCACAAAGGACGACCTGCCCAAGCTGTACAGCGAGTATTACGACTTGGCGCTGGCTGCGTAACATGCCAATGCAGCGCGAGCGCTATCCCGTCGATTGGGAGAACATAGCGACCGAGATCAAGGACGCCGCAGACTGGACCTGTCAGCAATGCGGGGAGGTCTGCAGACGTCCTGGCGAGCCGTTTGACACCAATAAACGTGCGCTGACGGTCGCCCATCTATACCCTGATAACCACGCACCAGATGCGCCCGTCGTTTTCGTGGCTGCGCTATGTGCGCCCTGTCACCTGCGCGCAGATGCAGCCCGCAAAGCACATCAACGGAGGCGTAACAAATATCAGCCGAAATTGGGTCTTGACATCGTCACCACATCATGATACACTTGTATCATAGGAACGGGAAGTCAGCGACAAGCTAGTCGCTCCGACGAGGCCAGCAGGCCGAAACTTCTAGGAGAACAACATGACAGTCCGAGAATATTGCAAGCAGATGTTCGGGATCGACACGGCGGAACTACTCGATGCGTATCGTAACGATCCATTCGAGCCTAACCCCGAATGGAATCCGACTCCGAAGGAATTGTACCGAGAGGTCAAGTCACTCTGGAAGTCCGAGATGCAGTGGGCCGACAGTCACGACTTCGGTTACTCAGTCTAGAAGACGAGTCGGGTGACCGGACCGATGACAGGTCACCGCAGACGACCCGCCCTGCGTAATCTGGCGGGTCACAAGCGAACGAAGGTAATCCGAAAATGGCAAAGGCAACTTGGACCGCAGCCGAACGGACAGCAATAACCAAACACCTGCAGATGCTGCGGGACCGCTTCAATGTATCATCCAAGACAAAATTCACGAGCGGACGTCGCATATATCACAAGTGCCAATACGACCGCAAGGCCAAGATGTCATCCAAGCATCGCTGGGTTTTCGGCGCTAGACTTGGTCACTATCGCATGCGCACTGGCTTTATAGAGTATGAAACGGTGCTCAGCAGCATGGCTATGCTAGGTCACAACATACCAAAGGACCGACAAGCACGAGGAAGCGAGGCGCTGTACTGGATCGTCAGCCACGAATTTGCGCACTTGCTGCAGATGATCGGTTCGAACGGAAGCGCTGCGCCGAAACAGCACGGTCCTGAATTTATCGCAGCCTATGACCTAGTAGCCTCGGAGGTCCCTTGGCACGCTGTAAAACACCTATATAGCGCCGTAGACGGTGAGCGGGACGAGCAGCCTGCGATGCCGCCGAAGCGCCCACAGGGACGGCCACAGGCATCCACAACGGTAACAATGCATGCGACCGATGACGGCTCGACAGTAGAACACAAATTTGAAGTCAACGGCGAGGTCTGGCTGCGCACCAAGGATGCAGACGGTCGCTATAGAATCGTGAAGGAGACAAAATGAGAATCGAAGTAGTGATAGACATAGACGAAGACGCCACGCCCGATACGATCAGGGAGACAGCTAGATTGATGTTAGGGATGGACGATAGCGTTACAGAAAGGCTGCGTGCAGAACACGATCAGATCAACGAACGACTAACGGGTGCATTGGCGATTAGGTATCGCGCAGGAAGCATGAGCAGGGAATCACGCAACAGCGCCGATGCCTACATCGCCAGCCAGGAGCAGAAGATTCGCATACAGGATCAGATGTCGGTGATAGCCCATAAGTGCATAAACAGAATGGCGAATGCGCTAGCAGACGCCGCCACAGACCAAGCACGAAAGGAATAAGAACGATGACGAATGCAACAGGTATCAATCAGATGATGATCCGCCTCAGTGAGGCACGTCATGAACGGAAGCAGACCGCCGCGTCAGGACGCCGCCGCGTCAACGATATACTGACGCCAGAACAGGTCGACGCAGTCGCTAGGATCGAGGACGAGACAGACAACGCACTGTTCGAGCTAGACGACGAGATCAAGACGCTAGAGAAGCGCCTGCGTAACGCCGTCGTGGATTTCGGTCAGTCGGTCCAGGGTGACGACATGAAGGTTATGATAGTCACGCCCGCCGCCATATGGGACGCCAAGATGCTAGAGGGATATGCGATGGCTCATGAGGAACTGTATGCTTTCCGATCGAAGCCCAAGCAGTACGCCCGCATCAAATACGATAGCTAAACGACAAGGGCGCTGTCAGTGTATCGACAGCGCCCCGTCACACAGAAGGATTGATGTGGTATCCAGATCAAGCAGCCTCTTTTTCGGGCTGCTTTTTATTTGGCGTCGATTTGCGCTTGTGTGACGCAGACGCCCTGCGCTGTTTCCGATTCTGCGCTGCCTTTGCCTCTGGCTGTTCGGGCTGCGGTGCGGGCTGCGCAGCCTGCTCCGCCTGAGCGATTTCCTGATACGCCGCAATCATGCCCTCGGCGTGGTCGATGCGCTTGGTCAGTGCGTCTATGCGCGCCTCGGCCTCGTCCCGTGTCTTTTCCAGACCGTCACGTTCCTGCACCATCTGAGCGTGCTGTAGTTGTAGACCCTGCAGCCGCTGCGCAACTGTCACTTCCTGCTTTTCCTGCATCACATTTCCTTTCGCAATAGGTCGATATCGTACCCTGCAATCAGTGTATCATTTCGTCAATACCGTGTCAACTTCCGGTCGACCAGTCCTCGCCAAACTCCGTCTGAATCGTCGCCTCGTCGTTCCGCTCAAGCTCACGTCTGCGCATCGCAATCGCCCGTTTGCGGACCATACGTGCAACGTGTAACGTGAACCAGTCTAGCTGCTCCTGCGCCGTCATCTGCCCGTCAGGATCGGTTAGCTCTGCGTCCCGTATGATGCGTGCGATCTCGATGAAGCGTGCGTCGCTGATTTCCAGCGTAGACGTCTTGTTTGCGACCGTGAATGTGATACTTGCCATTTTTTTTCCTTAGAAGCCTAGAAACAGGATGCCCTCGTATGCAATGACGCCCTGCCGATTCTCGATATATAGATCGCCGTTATATGCGCTGATTGTGATCTTGCCGTTCGTGCCGGTCGTTCCCGTCAGGGCTGACCCGCTCGTCACCTCGACCTCGCTAGCGGGTTGCAGGACGATGAAGCAAGTCTCTGTGGACGTGACCTTATACGTGAAAATTGCGAACGAATCAGACCTAGCCTGATTCGTGATTCCAACCGCCCCGTACAGGATCGCCGTACCCGAGTTCTGCGGAGGCGTCACCACCCATACGCCGTCATCTGAAATGCCCTCGCTGTAGTCGCTGGATATCGATTCGGTTACGAGCCTCCCCTCGACCGCGAGGTCGAGACGTGAGTAGTTCATATAGTTTAGCTCGTTCAGCCTGAAGACTTCGTCGTCGTCAATTTCGAATATGATGGTGTTTGCGCTCGCATTTCCGCCGCCAACGTCCGTGGCAATGGTCAGGTTGCCGTTATCCATCGAAATCTGCGAGTAGTAGTTGTTATTCCAGTCCTCGAGGGTGATTGTAGGCGAGCCTTTGTATATCGTCAGATGATCTTGCTGATTGCCCGTATTTGGACCGATCAGAATGTCGGTCATATTGTACAGAAGGCCGTTAGAGTCGAGTATCATCTGAGTCGACCCGCCTACGTCGAAGCTTATATGCGAACTCCCGTTTGTGCCGTCGTCGTCAGCGCTCAATTGCAAACGACCATCCGTGGCGTCAGATGATATAGAAGCGTACGCAAGGCTGGCTGCGCTGTCCTCCAGCTTGATGGTTGGGGTCGTCCCGTATATGTGTAGCATCTCGTCTGGCGAGTCTGTGCCGATGCCGATATTGTCGACGATCAACGCATCGTAGGATGAATCGAAATGGGCGAATGCGTAGCTCGGGTCGGTCGCATTTAAGCCAAGCTCGCCCGAGAAATACATGCCAGATTGATAAGAGAACATCGTGATTCCATAGCCTAATTCCGGTCGAAACATCATAGCGAAGGCGTTATCGGTCGTGACCTTGCCCATGTACATGCCGTCGATGTCGTAATCGCTCGTGTCCAAATCCGTGAATATCGCCGTCCCATCCCGTGTCGGGTATCCCGTGTGACCCAGCCCGATACGGTCTGCGTACATCATAATGGCGTTGCGTGACGTCTCCGAGTAATCGTGTTTGATTTCTAGGGACGCCGAATCGACTGACGACGTACCGTATGCGTAGAAGTAGAATTTCGCATCGTTTCCGGTCGGTGCGTTCGTCTGAAAGTCCATCCGAGCAGCGCCGTCTGTGTATCCCCGAATGACCGCTATCTCATCTGATCCAACATCGCCCACCTCGCCGTCGTACCACGATATCTTACGATTATTGCTGTTGGTGTTATCGCCGAAAATCAAACCTGTCTCGTCGATCTGCGTGACGAGCGAGCCTGATTCGTAGGCTAGGTAATCGGTATTGAATAGGCGCATGCCGTTGGTCGGGTCGACCGTAAAGCCGGTGAAGGACGATTGCGCTGCGTTGAGGTTCGCTGCCGCTGCGAAGCCGTGCGTGCCGGACGCCAGACTGAGTATGCCGTCCAGGTCGCCCATGCGCGCTCGCTCGGTCTGTGCGTTGTACGTTGCGCCCTGCGTGATAACGCTGATCCGTGGCGTGTCGCTATTGTCAAGCTCGATGCGCCCGTCACCCGTCTGACCATTGATTTGATAGACTGTGCCGTCCGCCCAATGAGGATCGGTCGCATGCGCCGCTGCGAGGTCCCTGGTCACGTTGTACGTCGTGCCGGTCGACAGCGAGTCAATCGACATATACTCGGTCTTGGCGTTGCCGTTGGTATCGTGTCCTCGTATCACGATGATATCGCCCACCGTCATCGTGTCGCCAAAATCGATCTGCGTATCGGTCGATACGACCTCCGGCAGGATGCCAGACCCGTGAGCGATGACAAACATATGGTCGATTAGTTGCTGCGTGTTCTCTGCGAAGATCACCGCATTGACCTGCGACGCCCACAGATTCGAATATGGGTACAAGGACGAGCCGATGTCGTACGTGTCCGCCGTTTCCGGCAACAGGTCCCGTGTCGTCATCGTCACCTGGAACGTATGAGCGCCCGTCCAGGTCGGTGAGTACGATGTATCGAGCGTCAGCGTCAGACCGCTAGACGATAGCGACCCGCCGCCGCTCAAGCCAGCGCCCGTATCGACGTTCCATGAATTCCTCGCCACCGATGAATCGACAGTGAGTGTCGGTCCCGCCTCAGACAGCGCTGCACCGCCGCTCAGCCCGTCACCGGTGTTGATCAGCCAAGTAGACCTTGCTACGGTAGAATCGACCGCCACGGCGTCTGTGGTGACGCTCACGCCGTCTCCTGCCCCGACCGCTAGCGCCTGATCTGTCGTCAGCGCTCCGCCGCCCGTCAAACCTGCACCACCAGTAACAGAAATGTTGACCGTGTCAGCCTTTAGCCCTGTCACGGTCTGACCCTGCGACCCTGCAGCAACCGCAAACGGTGCGCCCGTCGAGCCGACCGTCAGATTCGTCAGCGTCAGCGCTGCAGCCTGATTGATCTCGATGTCATCTGCGTTGACCGTAATACCCGTTCCTGCGCCCACAGCGACCGTAATCCCGCCGCTTGATAGGTTGCCCCCTCCGGTCAGCCCAGCGCCCGCTGTGACCGCCCACGTGGACCGTGCGACCGAAGAATCGACCGCTAGTGTGCGGCTGGTCGTCAGTTTGCCGCCACCCGACAGGCCGTCACCCGACAACACAGAACGATTCAGCTTGCTTGCGAATTCAGCCTTCAGACCATCGACCTGCACCTCATCTGCATTTGCGCCGATGATGAACGGTGCGCCTGCGACAGATGGGTTGAACGTATGCTTGGCGGTGATCGTGCGAGCAATCGACTTGTGAACATAGATCGAATGGTCGTCGTGGGTAAGCCCTGTTAGCTCGCCGTGATCTCGGCTCGTCATGTCCTGAATGCGGGACGTTTGCAGGTCGTCCAGGTCACTGCCGCCGGTATCCAAATTCGACCAGGACAGCGAGCCAGTGAAGTCGTCCAAGCTGGACGAGTAGAAGCCGTCAATGTGATGGTCGATTTTATCGAAATACGATTTGATCTCGTATGAACTGCCGCCAAGTTCGATTTCCAGATTTGCAGGACCGACTATCTTCCCGCCCGTGTCGATGCTGATACCGCTAGCGAATTGACCTGCGCCGTATACGTGCAAGTTCTGCTCGCCTGCACCATCGTACTCTTTGATGATTACGGTTCCACCGTTTGATGCAGTGCCAATCGCTAGGTCTGTCAGCGAGCCTCGCAATTCCTGCGTCTTTACATACGTGGATTCGACCGCCCCGCCAGACGTGATCGCCTCTGCCCCGACGATGCTACGTGCGTATATCGTGCGCCAGAAATGCGTGCCGTCGCCCAGGTCGTATCCTGTCGTTACAGGATCGGTGTCTGCGGCATTGATTTCTGGAATTAATTTCGTGTTTCCATCGTTTGCGCCGTACAGCGTATGCGTACCCGTGTCGCTGAGTACTAATCCATGATGCGTACCCGTGAACATCGAGATACTGCCCGTTGTCGTGCTGAGAGAATAGCTTGATTCTAGCTGGAATTGCGCCGAGTCAGTGTCGACCCGAAACGAATCAGCCCCCCAAAATTCTATCCTTGAGGTCGTCCCGTATAGCCCAAGAAATACAGTAGGGTTAAGGGTGAATAGCGGATCGCCAAGGAAGTTGTAGTTGAGCGGATCGACCTCGCCCCAATACGTGTCCCCGTCTGCGTATCGCTCGCCAGGGCCAACCATCAGCATGCCGACCCTGCCCGATGACATATTCGAGAACCGAGAGTCCTCGTTCAGATTGACATCTGTGACCGTATGCGTTGCGGTATCGTCTCCGACCGAAAAGATCATAGCGGTTGGCTTTTCAGTGTAGGCGTTGATCGAGTACGCCATCGAGTCGTTGAGTTGCGGCCAAAACGTTATGCCGTTGACAGACCAATCGTCATAGTCGCTTCCAAGCGAATAGTCAAAGATATACGGCACGCCCTCATGGGCCTTGACCATCAATCCCCAGCGATTGAGTTGCGCTGTTTCGTATGGTCCGTATAGGACATCATACAAGTGCTCGGCATTGCCTTGATCGTAGAAATAGCTCGTGCCGTATACATATCCTGTATACCATGCGCCCGTATAAACACTGTGCCACTTCTGATCGCCGTTTGCGTAGTATTCAAGATGACCTGCGTATTGCGTCCCGTCTTTCCACATGCGAATGCCTGTGAAATCATCGGGAAGCGACACGCCGCTCATATCCTCGGACGAATCGCCAAATCGGAATTCACCAGACGTATTGATCTGCATAACGCCAGTGAAGTAGCTGTCACCCGTACTCTCGAAACGAATCACGTCCTCGTCGTATACACGAATAGAGAAATCGCCTGCAGCCTGATCCCACATGAGGTTGGGCTGGTCGGTCGCATACGGTCCCATCCGCACGTTTCCATCGCTGGTAACGCTGAAGTAGGTCGTAGCGTCATCGTCGACGTTCGTTCCTAGTTTAAGCTCACCGTCAGATGTAATATTGACCGTATCTGCGCTCCCGTCGTTCGACGTGATGTTTGCGTTGCGCATGTAGATTCCATCAGGTGTCGAAGCAAAATAGCGTGTCGACCCTTCGCCCGTATAGAAGCCGTGACCGCTGATTCCCGTCAGTGACAATCCTGTCAGGTTGCCGACGCGCACCCGCTCGGTCAGTGATGCAGGATGCGTCGCCCAAGTAGCGACGTGCATAAACGGAGTGTCCTGTTCGTCAATATCCCCGCTGACAGGTGTCGCTATCGTCTCGACGATGCCGTCTCCCGCTGTCCCGTAGTCGACGACAGGGACGCCCGCCAGGATCGTGCCGCTTGCGCTACCGCCGTTTGGTGACGATGATCGGGTGAAGGTCCAGGACTGCTCGCCGTCGCTTAGATCGCTGTAATTGGTGACGACGCCCCAGCAATAGGCGACGGTCAGACCGGTTGCGCTGCGTGAGAATTCCTGAATGCAGACCGTGTCGCCAGACGTGAAAATGCGCGTGTCAGGCATCGCCTCCTTATCGTGAACGTACAGCGTGCGCGTGTTACCAGGATTCGGCACGTTGAAATCGCGCGACAGGATGCCGCTACTCGGAAAGACGCCAAAGATCGAATCGGAGACTTGTTCTAGTGCCGCCGTGAAGACCTTTACCTGTAGTTCATCCGCTATCAGATTGCGAAATTCAGCGTTGCCGCCGTCCGTGATCTGCCAGCCTGTAGTTCTGGATGCGTAATCGTCTGACTTCAGATTGACGCCCTCAGCCGCCTCGACGTATCCGCCTGTCGGGTCGAGAACTATGTTGCCGCCAGGAATGATCGTCAGGTCGTAGGATGATGCCGTTTGAATGCTGCGTGCGTCGCCCATGAACTTCAGGTCGCCCGTCAGCTTGACCTCGCCCTCGCCAGGAATCAGCGAGATGTCGTCAGTTGGCGCTATCGTTAGATCTCCGCTCGACGTCGTGATTGACTGCGCCCCTATGAAGTCAAGGTCTGCGTTGACCTGTAGGTCCTGCGTCCAGGAATGACTGCCCGTCCACGAAAAGGCTGCTGCCAGATTGATGTCGATTAGCTGCGTGTCTAGCGTGAGCCGTGTTGTGACGGTGACAGGATCGTGGTGATCGTCCGCTGCGATGCCGGTCAAGGCGCTGTGCGGTCTGCTCACGATATCAGACAGCGCTGATCCGGTCTTGTCGACCCGTGACCAGTCCAGATTGCCCGTGTGCGAGTTCAGCGTGTGTTCCGTAATCGTCCCTGCAGACGTACCTGGAACATAGGATGAAGCGCCCGTGCGTGACGGCGCTGTGAATGGAGTATCAATTATCCGTTCTTTTTGATCTTTCGGCATTATGGATCGCTGTCCTCCGTGCAGAATACGCAGTCCTTGACCTCGTACAGCATGCCCTCGGCAAGCCAATCGACCGTGTACAGGTCAACCGGACTCGTCGTTTCTTCCTGCGTATCATTTCCTAGAATAGGGTCGACGATTTCGACCTGATCCCCGACAAAGTGCAACCAGCGCTGACGGTGTACGAAAAAGTAGCCGCCACGATAGCCACTAGCGCCGTCTGGCGTGTTGTTCTGACGAACCAATTGAATATACTGCTCGTCACCTGAACGGCTGTAAGCAGCGTCCAGCGCCGTCTTATACTTGTTCATATTCGCAGCCGATACGGTGTCACCGTGCGACCAGCGCTGCGGTGCTGCGTAGCTCGACTCGGTCGACGTGCCTAACGATGTGGCGTCAGACTCGTACAGGTCATAGACGTACGTTGCGTGGGTCTCCCCATCCGAGTAGTCTATCTCGACCCACACCTTGTACCAGTTGCTCGCAGACAACAGGCTCGATACGTCGACATAGCCACTGAACGTATGCGTAGACCCTGGCGAGGCGTTGCTGTATAGCGTGATCGTGCTTCCTGAATTATCGACCAGTAGCGCCTTGATATATATATCGTCCAGGTCAGCGTCAACAACGATGTTGTAGTGAAAGTAGTCTAGCTTGTGCCGTATCATCCAAATAACGTCTGATCCGGTCAGGTCTGAGACATCGCCAACGTAGGTCTGGAAGCCGACGTTCATGCCCTGCGTCATTCCGAAGGCGTGCTCGACGTTCTGCGACAGTGCATTAAGACAGGTCGCAGTCAACAGTTCATCGTCGACTCGGTCCGCTAGCTTCTCGAATGTCATAGCCCATACCCTTCCATCAGGTAGTCGACGATGCCGACCCTGTTCTCGTCAAAACCGATGTCGACGTGGACCGTGTAGATCGAGCCGATGACAGGCTCTGCTATCGCCGCCCAATATGACGTCCAAGACCCGCCAACGCCCGGTTCGTTTGATGCGTCTGCCGTGTGATCTGCAGTGCAGAGATAGTATGTCCCGTCATTGATGACGATGTCTGCCTCGCCGGTCCCGCCTGCGTAGACCGTTGTGATCAGCCAGCCGCCCTCGTAATTCGACCAGGACGTTATGTCCTCTAGGTCTGCAACGCCCGTGTAATATCCTGCAGTCGGTGATTCGCTCCCTGCGACCTGAACGCCGTTGTAGTAGATTCGAATATGCGTGTAGCCCAGCGACCATATCTGATAATTCAGGTATCGATTGCGATGCCTGAATCGCCACAAGACATCTGTCTCGTCGATAGACGAAACAGACTCGCGACTGTAGGATGCGAAGGGAGTATTGCCCTGATCCATGACGTCGTATATGAACTCGGCGTTGTCAGCCAACCTGTTGAGATACGATGCCGTGACCGTACTCCCCGCAGAAAGGGACGATATAGCCTGATATGCCATCAGTAGAAAAGGACCTCCGTGTCACCGCACTGATTTGTTCCGAGCACGAAATAGCTCGATGATGGGAACATATTGAGCGCATCGTATGCGATGATATCCTGAACGAATCCTGTCCCGTCAGCCCGCCACGTAATCTCGGTGACGTATGCGTCCCGACTGCTAGACATGACCGATTCATCGTCTATCGTGATTCGGTCGCCCAGACGCCGCTGTGGGTCGCCAGGGACGCCCTGCAGACGATAGGCTAGGATAGGATTCTCCCAACGATCGATTAGGAAAGTTCCAAGGAATTCCATCTGCGTCCTGGTCTGCACCCACGCATTGGATCGTAACGCACGCGTGCGACCCTGACGCTTACTAGTGTTCCAATATGACGTATCGTCAGAATCGTACGTTTCCTCCTGCGACGGTCGACCGTCCACTGCGATGCCTGTCACCTGCAGACCGATCAGCATTGCCTGTTGTTCTGTGTGTGCATTTTCGATTGACAGTTCTATGCGCTGCGCATAGTATGTCGCAGTAACCGTAATGTAGCTGTCCAGGTCGACTCCGCCAGGAGTAACCGCCGTGTAGGATATCGCATTCACTGAGTAACAGGGTTGGCGCATTTTCGCAGTTACTGTCTTGGTCGTATTGGGTGCGACGGTGACGACATTCTCCGCTTGCCAGATCGTGTCGATTGCCGCTAACGCACGCCCGGACGTTTCGACCGTGACAGATTTATATAGGTCCCTGTCGCTATAGTATGGCATGATCTGTGCGTGATTAGATTCCGTAATCGTCTCCTGCGAGACTGTGTGCGGTGATAACAGCCAGTGATAGGCGTTCTCGTATCGAAACACGCCATCAGGATCGCAGTAGAAGCGACCGCCGCACGCCGCAGCCAGCGCCCATATTTCCTCGATAGGTGATTCGTCGTCTAGCCAGACCCACGGAACACGAAACAGACCCTCGTCCACGACATAGTCACTGCCGCTTGACAGCCCTGCATCTGTCAGCCACTGATCGATGATTTCGGCCTCATTCCAGTAGTTGGCGTATGCCGTCTGGAAGCGTGTCTGCGTCGTGCTGACCCGATTATTGAGCAGTGTCTCGTCCCTGCCCCGACAATCTATTGACACTATCGCAGTCGTTCTTATCGTAGGTCCCTGCTCGACAGGAATCTTGATTACGCCCGTAAAGGTGCGATAGAAATTAGAGCCGCCGTCTATGCTGACCTCGAAATAGCATGGTGCATGATATGCGCCGCCGTCCTGAATGCTAGAGTACAAAGCGCCCGCTGAATTCATAGGGCTGTATCTGCCCTCTGAATTATCGAGAACGACCGTCATCTGATCCACAATACCCTTCGGTGATGCGATAGAAGATGCAGGTGCAGCCAGACGCAGACGTCCGTTAGCGCTGATCAAATGCAGAGATTCGTCCGTATAACTGCCGTCGAAATCCCAATCAACTCTGAAGTGATAATCTATCTCGCGGGTCGTCATCAAACCTCCTGCAGGACCATTGTCACGTTGTATCGATAACTGCTAGTTAGCCTGATCTGCGATATCTGCAGTTCAGTAGCCGATACAGGCTGCGTGACCGTATAGCTGTCACCGTTATGATCCGTAAAGATAACGCCTGCGTCATCTGCCGCCGCATGATAGGACGCGATCAGCGTGTCTAGCTCCGCCTCTGTGATCAGCCTGAATGTCATCCTGATCGTTCGCTTGTAGCTCGAATTCACTAGGTCACGAACTATTGTGCCGTCAGCCATAGACCGTGCGCCGCCACGATAGCCTATATTCGGCTCGTAGGTCGCAGGATACGCAATCGTGTTACTGTTCAATGAAGGCGCTGCCATTATTGATCTGCTCCTGTCAGTGTCCCATACTGCGACAGATTAGCCATCACGCCAGGGGTGACGAGGTCGGTTAGTAGACTGACGAGTTCCGCAGGTACGCCGTCCCGCACTGTCTCCAAGAAACCGCCGCCCCATTCCTTACCAGCATTCTTACCCTCGGTCTTGATCGTCTCGAAATTCTCGCGAATCTGTGCCAGAAACTCGCCCACGACGATGGCTCCTGTCTGCGCCTCCTTGATCTGTGAGACTGCTCCGTCACCAAAGGCGCTAGATGCGTCTGTGCCTGCGGTAGACGTGTCGTTTGTGCCTAGAACGCTGTCTGCGTACCCTCGTATCGTTTCGGCGCTGACGCCCATCTCAGCCGCCAGTTCGTTCGTGATTTCACGCGCTAGCTCGGCCAAGTTAGCGTCGCCCATTATCATCTTGCGCACGCGCTCCTTGGCTGTCTCCTTGTCGATTAGTTCAGGTCGCAGACCCTGCTCGAATTGATTCAAGATTTCCGCTGCAGCCGACTGTATGTCACCGCCTGAAGTCATCTCGCCCCACAGGTCAGGAAACGTGTCTTGGAAATACTTCGCCCAAGGGCTAGCGAAGCCCTGAACAGCGACGTCTGCAAGCCGTCTGGCGTCCTCGTTCACTGCTTCTGGTCTTGGTAGACCTTCCCGCCACGCATCGCCCACGCCAACGTCCAGCGCCTCGCTCAGGACGCTATCGACGGCGCTCTGCAGGTTCCTGTATTCATCGCTGATCTGTGCGACGGCGCTAGATGTCTTGGTCGCCTCACGCCACAGGTCAGTCTGCCCAGCAATCAGTTCGGGGAGAATGTATTTGTTGGCATCCTCCATCGAGATATTGTTGGCGAGCGCTATCTGTGCTAACTGTGTCTCTAGCTCGACAGACTTCTCACGTGCTATGTTGTAGCCTGCGACCGCATCACCGCCTACGAAGTCAGTCGCACCGCTCATAAGAGACGACGTGATGCTAGCCTTGACTGATTCCGATTTTGCCTGAAGTGCATTTAGGGCATCTGTCGTAGCCTTGACCTGTTGCTCTAGCGCTTCCTGCGATGCGATGGCGTCCTGCGCTAGCTTGTCCGCGCCGCCGTAATATTGACCTGCGGCATTTGCCATGTCCAACGCAGACTGCGCATTGCGCTGCTGCAATTCCGTAATCAGTTCCTCATTTGCTGCTATCTTCTGCAGGTATTGATTCTTGAGGAACATTGGCGTCAGGCTGCTCTCGACGATACGATTTAGTTCCTCGTTCTCGCCCTTGAGCTTTTCTAGCATCGCCGCCGTGTATGCAAATTCCTCGCCAGGAGTGACGGTCAGTAGCGTGTCGGTGATCCCGTTAAGAGCGCCCGTGATAGCATTTAGGACGCCAGGGACCGCCCCGCCCTCCGTGACCATCAATGCGAGCTGCGTCCTGAAGCCCTTCCACGCCGCTGCAGCTTGCTGGGTCGGGTCGATGATCAGTTCTGTGTTGCCCTTGGCCTCGGACAAAACAGAATTGACTAGCGCCTGCTTTTTCTCGGCCTCGGTCAGTTCCTGCACGGTCTTTCCTACGCTGTCTGCGTATTCCTTGTTGACCGTGTTCAGGTCCATCACGATGCCCAAATTGTCGAGGATTAGTGCAGACCCACGACCAAGACCAGTGACCAAGTCGTCGAATGCTTGGGCCATCGAAAGACCAAGCGCAGGTCCTCGTTCAGCCGCTAGATTCATTAGCGCGACAAGGTCCTCGGTAGACGATGCGACGCCCAATGTCATAGCCTTGTTCGCAGCCAGAATCAGGTCTGTCTCGTTAATCATGCCCGCAGACGCTTCTTTCATCGCAGCCAGCATCATGTCGAGACTGTCGCCATTTTCCGCAGCCATGCGTCGACCTGCGACCGATATCGCCTCGAACTGCTTGGCGGTCGACGTCATCTCAAACGCCATCGCAGACAGCCCTGCGACCGCCGCAACGCTAGCCGCACCAGCCAGCGCCGTGATGCCTGAGGATGCAGCGCCCGCAGCCTTGTCAAGCCCCTTTAGGTCCGAGCCGACCTGCTTGATTTTGCCGGACGCCTTATTCTTGGCGTCGAGAATTAGGTCTACTTTTGATGCAGCCATTGTGTGTTCCCGCTGACGCAGCAAGCCGCCCGATATCGGACGGCTGTTGCCAGCTAATCTTCTGTGTCGTCCGTGCTAGACTCTAGTAGCTTCTGCTCGATAGCATCGTTCTCTAGGATGATCTCCCATTCGCTTTCGTCGATATCGCCCGCATTGATCTCGCCGTCAAACAGGCGCTTGCGCTTGTCCTCAGCCCGCTCGACCGCGCGTGCATCCAATGCGCGCTGCAGACGTGCGAAATCCATCTGGTCTAGTTCGTCCAGTGTGCGACCTGGAAAAAGCCGCATTAGCCATCCGTCTGTGAGTTCGTCGGGAGCGACGTGTCTTGCGATGTTTCGACTGTAGCCCACAATCGCTCCCCGACTGCGTTTCCCAGCTTAACTACCTCATGCGCTGCGTCGATGATGACGAATGTAATCCATCGAAACAGCCTGTTGTCTATCCTGTCGAGCGCATCTTCGGTCAACTGTACAGGCTCGGTAATCTGATCGCCATAGACGACGTCAAGATGCAGCCCCTTGACTTTGGACGATACCAACTTCATGAATTCATCTGCGGTCGTGTTATCGCTGCTTTTATCCCAAAACTCGCGAATCTCCTTGCGAGTCCACGAGTCCGAGAAATTGACGAAATTCCCCTCGAATCCCTCTACGTCACATTCGTAGCGCATACTGCTCCTTTCGATTAGCTGGTTGCCCGTGCCGGTGCTCCGTTCAGGCGAAGCTGAATTCCAGCCGCTCCGATGATTTCGGACGGTGCAGCCTGCAGACTGAATGACGTTATAAACGCCTCTGACGTCCACGTGTAGGTAACCGTAGTTCCGCCGTTCGTGAACGCAATTGCGCAGGTCCGCTTCGTGCCTGGGCTAACGATATCAGGCGCAAGATAGCCGTCCACCGTAGAATCCCATCCGATCAGGTCAATCGTCGCAGACCAGGACGCAAGCCCAGGAACGTATTCCTCGGCTGTGCTGCCCATATGCGTAGCCTCTAGCTCACTGATTACGCCCTGCAACTGCACCTGACTCAGGTAATTCGTGATCTCGTTGCTGTTGTAGGTGACCGTTACATTGCCAGCCCCTTTCACACCTGCCATGATTTAGTCCTCCGTTACATTGTGACGCCGTCGACGCACGCGATAGCCGTCACCACGAATGATGTTGCACCGCCTAAGCTGGTGCAGTTTAGCCGTACCCACCGATCCACAGCGTCGCTGACGACAGCCGTAAAGCCACCGACATCGCTAAACGTCACTGTAGCCTCGTCACTGTACGAACCGCCCTCGGTCGATGCAGACTGCAGCTTGACCATTGCGTCTGTTGCTGACCCCGTTATAGCTGTCACATGGACGACAAACAGCCCGCCGTTTGACCCTGCGGTTTCTAGGTCAATGGCGTCCTCTGCGCCCGTAGCCGAGATCGTCACTTGGTCGACGATGCGAATGCCACGATAGCAATCGTCAGATGCAGCCCACTCGCCGTTCAGCGTCATGACGTCCTTGATAGGCGCTGCGAACTCCATCTTTGTGTCGAATGCATCCGGTATGATGTACGCAGGACATGCCGTGTTTTGCGTCCCGAATAGCGCCGATACGACAACGCCAGTCACGCCGAGCCGGTCGTATAATTCCGCCTCGAATTCGTCTGCATTGAAGCCCTGAACGTAGCCGTCCTGCATGATTCGCATCGTGCCGAGCAGCGCTGCGTATTCCTCGCCGGTCGACGCCAGACTCATCGCAGACCCTTCGCCCACATTGATGTCTACCGTCAGCTTTGCTGTTGCGCTGTCAAACTTGAATTCGTCTACAAATAAGCTCGCATTCGTTCCCTTGGTCGGAGCCATTATCAGCTAGCCTCCACAGTTGCTACCACGCACCAATACGCCGCCTCGTTGATGACCCTGCGCTCCACCGCTATAGTCCAGCTATCGATGCCGATAGCGACGGTGTTAGCGCTGAATTGCGCATACAGATCGTCGACAATCGATACGGCCAAAGCGAAATTGACCGCATGACTTTCGAATGCCTCAGGCTCGATTGCGATGATGACCTCAGCCCGACCAACGGCAAGCCCGACAGCGCCACCGACAGAAACTAGCTCTCCCGACTGCTCTGGAAGGTTGGGCCACATCAAAGGCAGGTCGGTGTCGTTTATGAATTCCGGTGGCTGATCCAGGACCGTCGCCACGTCTGTGACGGTCAGGTCCATCAGGTCAGACATTAGACCAGCCAGATTTGTGTATGCCATTAGAAAACCAACCTCACATAGGGCGCTAGGTCGTCTGCGATGTCAGACGGCAACTTTGACGGTAGAACGGTCGCTTGCCCCGTGACAATCGGTCGGTCCAGGTCAGCCGCATTCTTGCGCTGGTCGTAGTAGTAGGCGACGAGACGATACATAACCTTCTTGATCAGATCGTCTGCGGTTGTGCTGTATGCCCAGCGACCCTCGATACTGATCGCATTTTCGTGATCGTCCTCGTACTCCCAAGCTAGACCCGACGACGCCAGCAGCTTGATCGCATAGTATGGCGTGTCGTTGCGCGGCTCCGTCACATACTGTGTGGACAGAATCTCAGTGCCGTCAGCGTCACCGTTGGTGATTGTGGTGATAGCGCATAGGTCGCTATCCAGAAACAGCGTGTAGCCGTCCACATCGTCCACGGCGTCAAAGTAGCGTGTCGTGTCTGCGCTAGCTTCGAATGTGCGATGACAATAGTTGTCGACCTTCTTCTGTGCGCCCGCTATCAGGTCGTCAATCAGGTCGTCGTCGCCCGTGCCGCTGATTCCTCGATATGCTTTGAATTCTGTCTTGGTGATGTATGACATTATTCCGGCATTCCGTAACTAATGCGCTGCACCCGACTAGCGACGATGTTATGCCAGTAGACTGCATTGCGCAGCGATGCGTGCCTGTACGCAGTCTCAAGGAACATATAGTCTGCGTGATAGACGCCCGTCGCCCACCGGTGCGCGTGCGTCTGAAACAGATCTCGCCTCGCCACAAATGAACTGCACCCGTATTGACCGTGCGTCGGTGACCTGCGCCACGCCCTGTCATTCGGTCGTATCCCCAGCAGACCGTGATCCATACGCACCATGATCAGTTCTGGATTGTGCAATACTGCGATATTTAGCACTTCCTGCACGAAGCGCCGATAAAAACACTCGTCGTCATCGTCCAGTATCCAGATGTAATCACCAGTCAGCATAGGTGCGATTTCCGCTATCTTGGCGTTCGCAGCCTCAACGCCGATCCCGACCAAATCAGGGAGTCTGGTCTGCATCCAATCGTTGCTTGTCTGCTCGACTAAACTTTCCCAATTGCGCCGTAGCATCTGCGGTCGCATATAGGTTCTGGTGATTACCTCAAGTCTCAAATTTCTGCACCTGACCCTTCGCTAGCCAGTCGACTAGTACGCTGGCTGGATAGTCCTTGCTGCTTATGACGTTGCCAACGTTTAAGCCCCGATTCTGATAGACCAGGGCGACATTTACTCGATACCGCTCGGGCTTTGCGGTGCGACGTTTGGGTTTCGCATTTCCGTCTGCCATCCGTATACGTCCTTTCTGTTCAATCCGGTGATGTCAATCACCACCGGCTTATCCTTGGTCGCTATCTGCCCCGCAGGTGGCGTATCCTCGTCGAATTCGGTGCGACATAGGTCCTTTGCTTCAGGATCGGGCCACAACACACCGTTTGGGCTGATATGACCACAGACAACGCCCAAGTGATGGACCTGACGCAATCCTAGCCGCTGACAGTCGAGCGCAAACATCCAGTCGTCTGCGACGTCGTCGCCGCCGTCCTGCGGGAGCCGGAACTCTAGTTTCTCTAGGACATGCCGCCTGATCAGCGTGCAGCCCATACCAGCGCCCTGCGTCTCAATCGGGCTTCCCCAGCATGCCTGCGCTAGGTCGGGCTTCTGCGACAGACTCTGCGCCCCGTTTCGGTCTAGCATCGTGAACGCTAGCCAGCGCCTCCAACCGTGCCGATTGACGTACAGCCCATAAGCCACATCTGCGTCGACGCTAACTAGCTTGCGCAGTGCGTCAGACGGTATGACCATGTCAGCCTCTACAAACAAGACTGCGTCGTAGCCGTCATTCAGGACGATGCGCCGCGCATGATTGTGCTTATCCCGTATGTTCTCGTAACCTGTGCCGGCAGGATGATCTTCGCGCCCAAAGACGTAATCAAGCGGAAAGCTCCAATCGAGCCTAAAGATCGATTGGAGCGTTCTTCCGTATATCTTGGGCGTTTTTGGTGCGACTGGACAATAGACCAGTACTCGCACGATGCGCTCCTTTCTGCGTGCGCTTACGCCACAATCTCGTCGACAGACGTCAGGTCAACGTCGGCTGCGGGATAGTAGGCGAGGTCGCCCGCTAGCGCCACAACACCTGCGTCGCTCGTCGCTGTGCCGACAATTAGTTGACCCTTGATGTACCTGTAGCCCAGGTCCTTCAATTCCTCGGCGCTGATCTCGACAATAGCCTGTTTGTCGCTATCAGTCCCTGCTTCGGTCAACTGCGTGACGGCCTTACCGCTGATGTCTGCGTACGTGCCACCGCTGGTTGCGCAGCCCTGCAGCTTGAAGTCAAGCGTCGCAGACGAACCAAGCGTACCCGCCTGAACGATGAACATCACTCGGCCACGATTCTTCATGTCGATGGTGTCAGATGCGGTTGTGCCGGTCGTATAAGCGTCTGGATCGATGCAGGCAACGACAGCGAGACGCTCGGACATCTGACCCTGTGCATTCAAACTCATTTTTGAAATCCTCCTTGGTCTTTATGCCTTGGGAGCCGGTCGCCCGACTCCCTACTTAGGCTCTAGTCCTTAGTCGTTGTGGACAACGAACGGGCTGACCTCGTAACTACCCTGCGGGTCAGCAAGGGTGATGGCGTCCTTCAGCCACGGCTTGCCGTCCGCACGTGCAGTGAAGCGCCATGTGCCTCGGTCGTTGGCGAAGTCAACATGCTCACTGAATGCGATGGACAGACCCTCGCGACGCCACACGATGTAGGCGCTCAGGTCAGCCAAGACTACGCCGCCAGCATTGCCCTTCTGCGGGCTGTGCTCGGAGTTCACAATCGGATAACCGTTGATCGTCCCGCCCTGACCAGCCTGCATGTTTGCGGTCCAGGCATTTGCGCCTGCAGTGCCGATTTCCATCTGCAGGATATCGGGCCACACGCTAGGATGCGCAAGCCAGATAGCCTGACCGCCTACGCTGCGAAGACGTGCCGTCATGGACGCCACATCGGGCCACGTGAACGATCCATCCGTGTCAGGTGTCACGTTGACGATTGCGCCAGAATTCAGGATTCCGAGCGGTTCGCCAGCGCCGTCTCCACGGATGACATATTTCTCCATCTTCGCCCCGACAGCGATTCCGAACAGACCCGACAGCAAGGCGTCGATGGTCTGCGGGCTGTCTGCGATTAGCTCGTTGTTGATCTTGGTGATTCCGCCGATCTTGTGAACACGCCACTCTAGCATGCTAAAGTCCGGTTCGGTCTCGGTCAGCGCCTCGCCCTCCGCAGTCATCGCAGCCGTTACGCCGCCCGCAAATGCGGTGTCGCCGTTGCCTGCGGTAGACGGTGCGGTGTACTGATCCAGAGCGGGCCATGAGCCTGCAGGAACACCCACAGGAATCACGCGAACACGCGACATGACCGGACTCTGAATCTCGGAGACTCGCATAAGCTCGGTGCTGTAGTCCATCGGGACCAACCAGCCAGCGCCGCTGCCGTCGCCAAGTTCCAGGGCTTTCGTGTCGCTGCCGTCAGGCTGTGACCCGTAAACCTTGACCAGTCGCTTCGTGTCCTTGCGCCGCACTGCGAGGCAGAAATCTCCGAAACTCTTGACCTCAGGATCGGCTGTGCCGCCGATATTGCTGATATATCCTGCGTCCTCGGCCATGCGCGCCATTTTCTGATCTTCCAGCATGTCCATCAGACCGCTGATCTGCTCATTCAGCGTCTCGACAGACTTCCCTGCAGCCTCCGCAGCCTTTGTCTCGGCTTCGGTGACCATTTCGGCCTTCCATTCGGTTAGCAGAGCCTTCATGGCTTCTGCGGTCAGTGCCTCCTGGTCGACCCCTTTGTTGACGTTTGGTGCCTCCATTTTGGAGTCCTCCGTAGTATCTGATACTGCGTCACGATTCGGTGGGCTGTCGACCTGCTCCGCCTCTGTGCTCTGCGCTGACGCTGATCTGGCGTCCTCTGGCATCTGCACCTCTGAACCGGAAGCCTGCTCTGCCCAGGTTTTCACTAATTCGACATATGATTTCGCAGGCATGATTGAAGGCAATCGATGCTCTGCGGGTGTTGGCGTATATGCCCATTCGACTATGTGCCACGTGCGTATATGCCCGTCGTCGCCACGGTCGACCATGTGCGGTGCGGTCCCGCTAGACCAGGACAATTTGCCCTGCGACGCTAGCTCGAAGATCATGCGCTCGTACTCGTCCCGCAGGTCAAGCACGTGTCGGGCTAAGATGCCTGCGTCAGTCATCTCGGCCACGACCGGATTCCCAAACTTCAGCTTCGACAGCCGCTCCATCTTGGTCGCCTCGGGACCTGACGTCTTGTCGGTGTGCATCGGCATTCGGTGATTCAGCGTCGCAGCCATGCCGTTGCCCTTATGCGGTCCAAAGTCGGTGCGTGCGTCGAAGTAATCCCCGTACAGGTCAAGCTCGCTAGGGTCACTGAATCGCACGCCAAGCGCCTCGACGATGCCTGTCTCGTCATCGACCTGTCGCGCCTTCAGCGTCGCCCCAAATGCAATTAGCTCGTCCATATTCGCCCCGTGTAAATGAAAAGCGCCGACAGCGTGGATGCGGAATCCACTCCCGTCGGCGTCTAGCGCTCAAATATTCGACTGTCTGCAGTGTATCACAGCGTCACTACGCTGTCAAATCGACCTGATATACCAGCTATGTGCGTAGAACGCCACAGCGTGCGCCTGTGGCGCTGTGGCAGCAAAATAAAAAGACCCCGACCGCTAGGGCCAGGGTCTTCGTGTCTGCGTCTGCAACTAGAGTAGCTTCAGCCCCTCGATTGACTCCTCGTATACCTGCAGCGCTATCATGTATGCAGCCTGCAGATCGTCCCGTTCCTGCTCGACCTTCTCGAAGTAGTCGCATGCCTTGGCGTCGCTATGTGGCATCGCAGGATATTTCTTCATCGTTTCCTCGATGGCGTCCATTTGCGCCTCTAGCTTGTCCCTCTCGACCTGCACGTCTGCTAGTAGCTTCTGCATCGACTGGCTCAGTAGTTGCGCCGCCTTGTAAAAGTGTCGACTATGTCGCGCCGTCTGTCCCTGCTCGATCTTCACGTATACGTCACTTGATGTTGTCATTTCGCTCGCCTTTCGTGGTTGGGTGTCGGGACGGTCAGACGACCGCCCCGTGTATGATGACCTGCAGCCTACTTCATGCCCTGTAGCGCGTACGTCATAGACTTGTAGCACTTGATGATGCGTTCCTGTTCCTCGACGATCTGGTCTGTGATCGGGTGGTAGTAGTGACCCTCTAGCAGTTCGTCGATTTTCTGCAGCCCCTCATCGACCTCTCTGCGCATATTGATGATTGACTCGACGTTGGCGTTGTATTTCTGTGACTGTCGCATGATGTAGCCTTTTCTTGATTGTGTGTCGGGTCAGGCATGTCGCCCGACCCTACTTGTTGTGTTGTCAGTCTATCGTCTTTCCTTTCGGATTTGTGTCTTGCCCTTCACTGATTCGAGTGTATCATGACGTGGGTACGTTGTCAAGACCCAATTTCGGGAATTTCCGAAAGTCGTGAAGATTGCCTGCACAGTCTGCGCAGCGTCGTCTGCGCTGTTGGCGCTTCTGCGCCGTTAGTAAGTAGTAAGTATTTATATTGATCGTCACCGCCACACGGTGTAGGGGGGGGTGCTCATGCGCCTGACCCATGACCGCCATGCGATGTAGGGTAAGCTAGCAGTCCTCGCCGTAAAAGCGCATGTCGCAGCCGTGCTTTTTCCGATACATCACCCTCACTGATTCGTATAAATCGAAGCCCAGGATCGTGACAAGTGCGTCTATCTGCGCGTCGGAGAATTCCACGATGCCCAGGTCCTTCAGCATACAGGAAAAACGGTATCGCTCTACGTCCTTAGTCTGCTTCGACGTGTTGCATGTCCCGCATGCAGGGACCAGATTGTCATCGCTATTGTCGCCGCCGTCAGATCGTGGCGTGCTATGTTCTAGGTGCAGCGTCTCGGCATGGCTGACACCGATTCCGTAGCGCCTGACTTCACGCCCGCAATACCAGCAATGCCAATCGGTCTTGGCTGCGATGCGTGCTATCTTTGATCTTGAGTACTGGTTAGACATCGTCATATCCCTTCATGAAAAAGGGACCTGCAGCGCGCAGGTCCCGTTTGTGTGTCGCCCGTATCAGGTCAGCGCCTTGACCTGCTTCGCCTCGTCCTCCTGACGGTCGGTTCCGATGTGGCTTGCACCGTAGGTTCGTGCTAGGTCCTGCAGGCTAGCGCCCTTGTTGTAGACGCTACGCTTGGCTGTCGACGGCTTCCAATACCAAGCGGTTCGTTTGCTGTGCCAGCGAAAGTGTAGCTGTTTCAGACCCTCCTTGATGGGTCGGGTATCGCCCGTCACCCAAAGCCAGCGACCGATAAGGTTGAAGTCGTGGCTGTCGGTCAGGATTGCCGCCTTCAGCGTGGCGTCGATCTGGTCGATGATTTCCTGCTCGACCGTCTCGTTGTAGTAGTATGTCCATTCCTTGCCGTCTGCCTGGGTCGTCGTCTGACCGTGCATGCTAGCCAGGACCTCGTGATACTCGGCGTTGATCGCCTGCATCGTCTCGACGTCGCCGCCTCTGTCGGGGTGGAATTGCATCGCTAGCTCGCGATACAGTTTCTTGGCGTCCGCTGCGGTCTTGATACCTGTGAAGAATTTCATGTCTGTGTCCTTTCAGACTGGCGGGTTATCTCGTTCACTGATTCGAGTGTATCAGAATGTAGGGTCTATGTCAAGACCCAATTTCGACCAATATTTATTTTCGTCCCGACAGGGTATTGACGCAGCGAGGCATCTGTGTTAATATGATGTCACGGTGGGTTTACAAAAAACCTTTCGTTCGCTAGGAAGGCCCTGAGACGCCTCACGTCTGCAGGGCCTTTCGTATTGTGCGGGCTATTCGTAGCCGTTCATCACGTCCAGACCCCGCTGTATAGCCCACTCACGGTCCTGTTGGACGCAGACGCTGACGTCTAGGGGCTTATATCCTCTGTCGGTCAGATGCGCCACAGCGCTGTCCACACACTGCTGCTCGGTCGCCCTAACCAGGATGCAGGCATCCATGCGTTCGTTGAAGTCGGCTGCGTACTCGTAGCCCTCGACGTCGCCAGGATCGGCTGCAGCGTAGAAGATGCCCTTGACGAAATCGCTCTGCCATACGACCTGACCCGCGAGCGGTCTTGGTGCGTTCCAAATGGTCCAGCCGTCCGACACGATGTTGGGTACGTGAAAGTCGACGAGTGTATATCGGGTGTTCATGATGTAGTCCTTTCGATTGCGGGACCTGCCTCGGTGACAGGTCCCTATGATGATTAGCTCGCTGCGATGATTGGCTCATACGCAGGTGTTCGCGTCCAGAATGTGACGTCCTGACGAAATCCGACATCGTCGACGACGTAGACCTCGAAGCCGTCCTCGCTGCGTATCACGTCGCCCACGGACATTGACGTGTGGCGGAGACCCAGCTTGCGGATCAAGTCCCTGGCCTCGCCGTTTGGCGACCAGATTTCCGCCTGCATCTCACGATAGACGTCCTCGGGAGATAGCGCCTCGACCTTGCGCACGAAGGTGTGGGTCTCGCCTACGATGATCTGCTTCGGGATTTCGAAGCTCGGCTCGTTCTGATAGTAGACTCGGTATAGCATAATGCGCTCCTTTTGGGCGTTGGTCCCTGTCACTCGACAGGGACGACGTACGGGTTGTTGGTATGGCGTACGACCTCGATGGTGTCGCCGACCTGCAGTTGGTCGTACAGGTGGCGGTGGTCCCGCATAAAAAGATAGTCGGGTCTCGACCGCCTGCGCACCTGAACCTTGACCTTGGGGCGTTCGTACTGGTTCGGGTGACGTACCTCGATGACTGTAGCCTTCATGATGCCTCCCTGTGGTCGGTGGTGGTGGGACCTGCATTCCTACAGGTCCCTGATTGATTTACGACTCCGGCATTAGGTCGACGATGTACGGCTCGACCTTGGGCCAGCCAGACTCTGGCAGTGTCTCAAGGGCCAGGATCGCCTTTCCGACTCGCCAGACCTCGGGCGTTTCGCCTACCAGGTCGATCGCCTCACCCTGATACTTGTTGGCGGTCGTCAGGTCCCGATCCTTCAGCGCCTGCTTTGCGACTCGCAGTGCCTCTAGCGCCTCTACTCCGTATTCTGCATTCATGTCTGCGTCCTTTCGTACACTTGTGGGCTGTCGCCCGTGTTGTCCTGCATCTGATTCGAGTGTATCAGAACGTGGGTATGATGTCAAGACCCAATTTCGAAATTCGTGAAGATTGGTCTGCAGGTCGACGCAGCGCTCTATTAATAGCTTGCCCTGCGCAGCGCCTGTCACCAGACCAAAACAGGCCAATTCTAAGATTGGGTCTTGACAACGTACCGACATAGTGATACACTTCAATCAGCATCAAGGGGCTGGGCGACCTGTCCAGCCCCAACTAGCGAACCGAAAGGACTGCATCATGACAACCGCAAACGTGCTAGACGACCTGACCGTACTAGAGGACTATGTCGAGGCTTTCAACGAGGAATACGGCGGCACATACTATGTACGCTGCGACGTCGACCGAGGCGCTGGCAACTATCGCATGCTAGAGAGGGTCTGCCACGATACGGGAATCGTCGTCTGCGAGGGTGACGAAGGCGACCTGAAGAACTACCTGCGTAGCCTGCTGGAATAGGGCGTCATGTCGGGACAGATCAGGCGGTCTGTCCCGACTTTTGTTTTGGGTCTTGACATACTCACTACGCTGTGACACACTTCAATCAGTGAACGAAAACAGACCAGCGACGAAAGGACAGCGACATGACAGCCCGACAACAGCGAGTGAAGATGCGAAAGGTCAAGCGAGACAAGGCCACGATCTTCGTCAAGAAGTACCACACCGAGGGGTACGAGCCGAAGAAAATCCTCGGACAGGTCTGGGATATCTGGGGTATAACGGGCGAGTATATCGACGGAATGTATACGCTGCAGATCGGCTGGGTACGTGACGGCAATGTCATGCGCTGGACCTTCGCAGCATAGCGAGTCACCAATCGGGATCGGTCGTCGAGGCCGATCCCGTCTTTTTAGTGTATCGGTATTGACATCATGTTGACGCTATGATACACTCGATAATACAGGCTGCACGGTGCAGTCTGTCACCAAGCGAAACGAAAGGAATCGCAAATGAGTACCTACAATATCACATTTGGCAACCTGATCGCCGTCCTGCGCAAGCGCGCAAAGATGACGCAGGCTGAAATGTCTGAACGTGTCATCGAACTGACCGGTGACAAGGACTTCTATCAGTACGTGATTAGTATGATAGAGCGGGGTGAATTTCCCGCACGTGGGACCACAACAGACGCTCTGCGGGCATATGCAGAAATTCTCGGCTGTGAGTACCAGGACCTGAAGAAGAGCCTGTCAGACACCAAGAAAGCGTACAATGAAGAAGCCGCCACGCTGCGGATCAACAGCAACGGCAAGGGGTCGCAGCCTGACTTTGGACCGCTGCCAGACATCGACGAACTGCCGCCAGAGGCATTCGAATACAGTAATTCCGATCTGGTGCTAGACCCGATGATCGAGAAGGTTGTGACCGAGGACCACGCACGTGACTATGCAGAAATGCTCGGTGACAGCAACGCCGCCGCTGCAGGCATCATCTATGCGCTGCTAGCCCTGAAGGAATCGGTCGACCGTCTGGCAAATGCCTGGTCTGAATAACCACACGCAGCCTACAAAGGAGGCGCTATGTTTCAACAAATCACGCTGATCGGCAACCTAGGACGCGACCCTGAAATGCGGTATACGCCGTCAGGGACAGAGGTAGCGGACTTCAGTATGGCGACGTCACGCCGCTGGACCAAGGACGGTGAGACGCAGGAGGAAACCATCTGGTGGAAGGTGACCTGCTGGGGAAGGCTAGCCAGCACGGTATCCGAACACCTAGCCAAGGGTCGTCAGGTGATGGTCCTGGGTGAGGTCAAGGAGCCGACGGTCTGGCAGGACCGTGAAGGGAATCATCGCACGTCACTTGAGGTGACGGCACGTGTCGTCAACTTCCTCGGCAACAAGTCAGATGCGCCAGCGCCGTCTAGTGGTGGCGGTGACGCAGGATACGGTGAAGACATCCCGTTCTAGGTGATACATCGTGCGGGCTGGGACGTTCGGAGGAGCGTCACAGCCCGCAGAAAGGATCGGGTAATGATAGACCGCAAGTTGTGCGGATGGGACATCGAAATCTACAAGGACATCGAGCAGGGCGAAGACTGGCTCGACCTAGTTCCGCTGGGTATCACCGTGGGCGCTATGGCGTACGCAGACGGCGCTGCGCCGTACACGTGGCACGCTGGCTATACATCGCCGCAGAACGTGCCACACAACGGCCAGATGTCGCAACAGGAAGCGTCCATTATGGTCGACGAACTGCAGCGTTTCGTCGACGCAGGATACACGCTCGTCACCTGGAACGGGCTAGCATTTGATTTCCGTGTTTTGGCAATCGAATCAGGGCGCTATGCAGACTGCGCACGGATAGCGCTAAACCACATCGACATGATGTTTCATGTGGTCTGCGCAAAGGGATTCGGTGTCGGTCTGGATACGGTCGCTAAGACGATGAATCTCGCAGGTAAGACAGAGGGTATGTCGGGAGCGCTAGCGCCGAAGATGTGGCGTGATGGCGAGTTTGACAAGGTCCTAGAGTACGTGACGCAGGACGCAGTCTCGACGGTCGAGGTCGCGATTGCCTGCGAAAAAGCGAAGGCTATGCGTTGGACGACGCGCGCAGGCAAGGAAAGCAGAATGCCTCTGCGCAACGGGTGGCTGCGGGTGCGTGATGCGCTTCTGCTATCCGTGCCTGATACATCGTGGATGGATGACCCGTCAGTGTGGGACCGCAAACGATTCTTGGAATGGACGGAGGCTTAATTGAAAGAAGAACCGAAATACATACGCGGCAACTGGATCGCCTGGGAGATTGACAAAAGCGAGGCAGTCATCGCTGACTTCGAGAAAGACCATCACAAGCTGCGCACGATAACGCTCATACTGCCGTCGACTAAGTCTGTCGTCCTTGTGCGCCAGGAACTATCACTGGACGATGATGGGAAGTGGCGAGGCCACATAGCCGTATGCGACCCGACCAGCGATTGGTCGAAGCCGTCAGATGACATGCTAGAGGGATTGATTAGCCGCAACCTGCTTATCGGGCAGGCAGGAGGTCCAGGCGACGACGAGGACGCCACAGACAGCCCACAGGACGATGACGACGATGATCCGATACTTGACCCCGAAGTGTGGGGAGGCGTGCTGTGACGGCGCTAGAACCGTTGGACGAAATATGCTGGTATCTTGCGTCGGGATTCGACGAGCCGTCACTGCGACAGGCATGGGTAACAAGCGATTGTCTGTTCGGTGTGTTCGGTCGATCAGAAGGTGTTGATCAGGTGCGCATAGCAACCGACAAGCGAGACGCAGACGCAGGCTTAGGGCGCTGGGTCGACCTGCGCAACGTGCAGCCGATGACCGACGCGCTGCGGGTTGCGATGCAGGAAATAGGGCGCAAGGAGGACGATCTGCGCAAGGCCAAGCAATCGATACGGAAGGGAAATATACCGCAATGGCTGAAGCAGGAATCGCTGATTTAGGAGGCATTTGAATGAACGAGAAACGATGGTTTATCGAGGCACAGTCCCGCATATTGGGCATCGACCCAGATTATATCAGGGCGCTGCTTAGGGTCGAGTCTGGCGGGTCTGGCTTCAGCCCTGCGGGTAGATTGATCATACGATTCGAGGCGCATGTTTTCGACTCGCTAACGCCCAACATCGATCTGTACGAAAAGACGCTCGTGTATGACAAGGACGAGCCGTGGAAGTACCAAGAATGGCGACCTAGCGAAGATGAAGATTGGCGTGCCTTGCATGCGTCGCAGGAGGAAGAATGGCATGCGTTCCAGCACTTCGCAGACGTCGACCGGAACGCTTCGATGCGATCCATCGGCATGGGTGCAGGTCAGGTGATGGGCTTCAACTATGGCGGTATAGGCTACGCTTCCGTGCAGGAAATGATGGAGTCGTTCAGTGACAGCGAGACAGGCGAGCTAAATCAGGTCGCAGCCGTGTTCGCTTACCTGTATCGGGTTGGTGCGGTGACGGCGCTGCAGAATGCAAACTGGACCAGGGTCGCTGCGCTGTACAACGGAACAGGTCAGGTCGAATTGTACGCAGGGCTATTCAAGCATGCGTACGAGCAGATCGTAGCGGGAAAGGAGATGCCGTGACGACAGACCAGGACATCAAACAGATGATGGATTACCTAGCCGATGGAACGCCGCAGGACAGGCGAACCAGAAGCGGGATTCGGGAATTTATCAACGCCCAAAATGCGCCTCAGTTGGTAGGGTACGCAGGCTGGCTGATCCGCTTTGCGCTGATACTCGTCCCGCTGATAGACCAGATCAGGGACCTGTCGAGGATACCCGAACCGGACTGGTCCAAAGCGCCGGACGTCGCCACGGCCCATGCGTTTACGCCAACCGGACTCGGTATTTGGCTGATTCCAGGAGATTACCTGGACGAACCGACCGAACAGGGCTGGGGGAATTTGCCAATAGTGGATATGTCTTTTCCACGTACAAGCGGGCTGCGTCTGCCGATGGGTATCGACTGGCGAACGACGCTGCGTATGCGACCGGAGGCTGACGATGCCTAAGACATATTACATTGGCGACTTTGATTACTCAGGAATCGACGTGACCTTCTACAAAACAAGCCGCGACATAGCAATAGGCGGTTGGTATGACGGGTGCGTCGGTATCGAAGGCGAACGCATGTCGTTGCGCGATTTCTTCGGCGAACTAGGCATTACGCTGAAGGACTGCGAACGGGCGTTCAAGGAGACTGGCGAATGAGAAAATCAATCTACGGCATACACGATGCTGGCGGGGCGCATTTGTTGCACGAAAATGTGACCGGTGATCGCACGTCCGGCTGGGTCGTCGATACGGTCGCAGTCGGGCTGGACGGTGGACGGGACGCTCGAACCGACTACTCCGAACTGGCGGACGCCCAAATTGACGTGATCGTGCGCATCAATAACGGGTACGGGTCGACGGGTACGCTCCCGATGATACATGAATACGAGCGTTTCGCATCTAGCTGTGCGCAATACGTCGCACGCACGCAAAGCGTCACACGCTGGATTATAGGGAACGAACCAAACCACGAAAACGAGTGGCCCGAAGATGGCTGGATTGCTGCCGGAGACTACGCACGGGCGTTCAAGCTGTGCCGCACTGCAATCAGGTCGCTAGACGGCCACGAAAATGACGAGGTGATCGTTGCTGCTGTAGCTCCGTGGAACATGCAGACAGGCATCGACCCGATCTCATACTTCGGTACAATCCTCAAAGTAGTAGGCCCTGGCAATCTGGACGGTATCGCCCTTCATGCCTACACTCACGGTGCTGACCCGTCGTTTGTGGCGTCTGACGCTGTTCATCCTGAGGGCTGGCGCTGGCATTTCCGCTGCTATCAGGACTTCATGCACGCTATACCCGCAGGCATGACGTCGCTTCCCGTCTACATCACCGAGACTGATCAGGGCGACGAGGCATGGGCAGACGTCAACGACGGTTGGGTGCAGGAGATGTACGCTGAGGTCGACCGCTGGAATCAGGTCGCAGGCAATCAGAAGATACACTGCTCATGCCTGTATCGTTGGGAGGATTATGATCGATGGTCGATCAAGAACAAGATCGGAGTACAGGACGATCTGATCGCTGCGATACGCAACGGATACACTGTACCCGAACAGGTCGAAACCAACGTTATGTCGCACGTCAAGACGAACGGGTATCAGGACTGGTCGACGCCAGACGATTTGATGGAAGCGTTAGAGTCGAAGTTCGGCGCATTTGACCTGGACGTCTGTGCAACTGACGACAATGCGAAAGCCGAAAACTATATCACGCCCGCAAACAACGGCTTGAAGGTTGACTGGTGGGAATACGGTGTCAAAAGTCGATTAGCGTTCTGTAATCCACCATACGGTCAGACTGAAGTGTGGCTGACGAAGGCGCTGGACGAAAGAGCGAACGGTGTGACGACCGTCTGCGTGCTGCGAGCGTCCACCGATACCGCATGGTGGCACGAACTAGCGATGAAGGGTTCGATCTATCTGTTGCGTGGACGGGTTGCGTTCGACCCGCCCGAGGGCGTAGAGAACAAGAAAAGGCCCGGCCATGCGACTGCGATTGTAGTATTTGGCCCTGGGTGGCCCGAGGGAGCGATCCAAGGATGGGATTGGAGAAAGGATTTGGAGGATGATTAACGCACTACTACTGACCATTGCACTGTGGCTTCCGTTCATGCAGTCGCCCTCGCCCGTGCAGGTCGAAATGACCCGCATAGCCGACATCGAATTGTATGACTTTCAGGTCAAGGCACGAAACGACGTGCAGGAAGTAAACCTGTGCTTCGTCTACAACACAAATCTGGCGTATCAACCGCTGCGCCTGCAGGATATGTACGCAGAGCAACACATTTGGATCGGTGGTTCGGTTCAAGTTCCTAGAATGCACGTGATCGAGATCGTGACGCAGAACGACACTAGGACGATATTCCCGCTGGCCGATGTCTGTGTAGGTGAGTGCGGATGGAGAAAGGATTAACAGAATGACTAGCACGATTATGGGCTTGCTGCTGACGATATCCATATGGCTTCCATTCATACAGGGTGAGCAGCCCATCGAAGCTCGTGTGGAGTACTACGGCGGGGAACGATACAGCGTTGAGATCGTAACCGGTGACGACGTCGAGAGCATCCACGTCTGCTACGGTGGCTGGATATCGACCCCGTGCGATTGGCCCACGATAGACGCTGCGCAGGACGGCGCAATACGCTGGTCGCACCTGTCGCTTCCGTTCCCTGAACGACGATTCGTCAACATACACTACAAGGATGGAGCGGCACGGTCTGTCAGGCTGTCCGAGATATGCAAAGGAGACTGCGCATGGGCGAGCGAATGACCGACAAAAAGACGGGCATCTTTACGCTGGAATTCGTCGCAAATGACGAGGCGCTTGTTCTGGTGTGTGCAGACGAGATCGTTGCCCAACGCAAGCGCATGGCCAATATCACAATCGGCGAGCAGATCATGCAGGCGATCGAGGATGGCAGACGATACAGTGTTATAGTCGGGCCTTGGCGGGAGGGATATCGGGACGATCTGATACCGTTCAGACGCTATCGCCGCAGCGTCGTAATCAGCCTGCAGGACGCTGCGCAGGCTGAGATCGGTGAATATGTCGACGTGACGCTTGAGCGAGACTATAGCTTCGATATGGCTGGTTACGACAAACTTCCGCCATATTCCAGGCAATTCGACGGAGAGAAGTACGACATTGGGTTGGGCGAACAAGTCAGAGTTGCAAGGAGGATTTCGTAGTGATCAAGGTATTCTTATCGGGACCGTACACCGGTGACGGTGACCCAACAACCGCAATAGAAAATACGCACCGCATGATGGGTGAGGCTGTACGTCTCATCGACGATGGGTACGCGGTCTTCAATCCGCTAATGGCTCACTTCTATACAGGGCGTCACGGTGCGCATATCACCTATGAGCAATGGATGGCACAAGACCTTGCGTTCGTGCCGTGTTGCGACGTGTTGCTGCGCCTGGGCGGTGAATCTGCAGGCGCTGACCGAGAGGTTAAGGTCGCCCGTGACCACAACATTCCTGTCGTATACAGTGCGGACGAGATCGGCGCTGCTATGGTCGCCAAGGAGCGAGGCAAGCGATACCTGTCAATCAAACGTGTCGAGAAATGGAGCGATTTCGCCAAGGAGAGAGAGTAAAATGGGCTACACGATACCGCCGCCGCCGAGGCATCAAGACAAGGTTGACTGCGTATACTGCGGTGGAATGACGCCAATAGACGGTGACCACTGCATCCACTGCGGTGCAGTCGATTTCGTACAGAGTCGGCACGTGTCGATGTACGGCCTTAATGCCCTGCATCCAAACGGACCGGACGAGGACATGGGTATCTTTGCTCGCCTGTATGAACTGCTGAGGCGAACATAGGTGGCTGTATCAGGATCGGGAGGGTGGAAGTCGTCTATCGGTGTGATAGTGCGTCACGGTCGTCTGATTACGGTCGGTCTGCCGCAGAACAAGCCGAGGGAAGTAGTTAGCATGGACCTGTACGCCGCAGCCGACAAAGTGTTGACTGACCCGAATCAGATCGTGCAGGTCTATTTCTATCAGGACTTTATAGGGCGTCTGCGTGAATTAGTCGAGTGGGCGCTTGACGCAGACGAGGCGCTGTGATACAGTTGTATCATAACGAAAGGAGCGAATTATGACATTAGGTGGATGGCGTGAAGGGTCGGGCAGAAAGCCGATTGACCCTGCGCTTAAGAAAACACCAGGTGGCATGACGATACGTCTGCGACCCGATATGTGGGAATGGCTAGAGGGACAGGCTGAACAGCTAGACGTGCAACGAGCGACGGCGCTGAAGGCGTATAAGAAAGCTAAGGCTGACGGAGTAGACATGAGCGACATAGAGCGCCCGTCATCCTACAAGGTTAGCGTCAATCAGGTCATCGAGATGCTGGTAGCAGACAAGCAGGAAGAATTCAGGCTGCATGGATTGGAGCGAGAAAATGGCTGAGGCAGTGCCTACAATGGAAAGCAGGGAGCAGCGCTATCGCATCATGCTAAAGCCCGATATGTGGCGTTGGCTGCGTGCAATATCAGACGCTGCGAAGCTGTCGGTCAACATGACCGTCGAGGCTATTATCGCCGAGCGGATTGATTCTGGTCAGGACCTGACCCTCGACGTCGACGCCGCTGCTTACGCAGACGAGCGAGATTGAAGCATGCAGACCGCTTGCCCCGCACGAAACGAACCTCATTCGTGCGGGGATTGTATTCGCCCCATTTGACACCATTTTGTCGCAGGTCGACCCACTCAGACATAGCCGTTAAGTACCCTCAACACTGCAGCCCGCAGACGCTTCTCGAAATACTTCGCATTCTTCTCTAGGACCTGACGGTCTGTTTTCCATCTTCCACGATGAATCGATGCCTGAAACGCATCTGATACGACCCAGGGAACATAGCCCAGGACTGACCCGACAATCCCCTTGACAGACCGTAGCGACGTCTTGACCTTGGTCGTAAAACTGCCGCCAAGACCGCCGCTGCCTTTCCTGACGTATACCTGATTAGGTAATTCTGGCGGGTAGTCGGTGATGTCATGATGCACCTTATTGACGACGTCCCGCATAGCGTTGTTCATTTCCCTGCGTACCTTGCGCTCGTCTAGCCTCGACAGGGCTTTTTCGATCCCCTCAATCTCGATTGATATCTCAGGCATCGCTATCGACCTCGAATATGTCTGTCGCCCATTCCTTGACTGCTGCGACGATGTCAGGATCGTCGGTCGCCCCTTTCAGATCGTGATCCCGCACCGTGACCGATATCTTGTCCCGCCATTCCAGGCCAAGGTAGACCACGCCGTAATCCCACAGTAGCCCTTGGCTGAGATCGTCAGCCACGACCGCCTGTTCGCCGTCTATCGTTAGCAACAGGATATCATGACCCATACGTCTAGATCGCCGTGTTCGTTCGAGATTCATCATATTATGGCATCTTCCAAGTAGTAGGTATACCGTCCATCATCGCAAGGAACTCGTTCTCGCCGTCACCGAGTAGCAGACCATCTCCGCTTCCTGCGGTGCGATCAAACCAGTATACCGCAGTGATTCTGTGGAACGGCACGTCCTGATACGTCTCGCCGCCGTGCCAGTTGAACTTGAAGCCTGACGTCGACTCGCTGATTCCCTTCTGGATGACCGCTGTCTCGCCAGGACCGATGCCCCGTGCATGCAGCGATCCTGGGCTGTCGCCACGCCAAATACGCCACGTGCGCTTGCGTATGTTGCGACCAGGACCCTTGACCCGCAGCATAGCCTGATAGGATGCCGCATGCATTGCCGCCATCGATTCTTCGTAGTTCTCCTTTCCGGTGATCTGCAGCGCTCGATCCAGGAATGTGTCTGCCTTTTTGAAGTCGTAGCCGCGCCATTCGCCCCAAGACCATGTGTCTGCGGGAAGTTTGCGCTGCCTTTTCCAGAACGCCTTGCCCGCCATAGCCCCAGGTGACCAGGACGATCCAGCCTGTTCTCCCGCCCAAAAGGTGACGACATCGCTCCTGCCTCTACCGTACGATCCACCATTGGCGTTGATGTAGTCCATTAGCTTAGTGGACGCAGAATCTCGACCTCGTAGATTGTCCCAGCGCCTGCCTTTGCCGTCTACGACTCGATGCAGGTCACCACGAACCATTTTGAGTTCGTCTGGTAGCGTCTCGGTCCATCCTGCAGCCTGCAGACCGATATTGTGACGGCTGAATATGTCGACATAGTCGCCCACCCAATCGTCCCGTCGCATCTTGGATGACATCTTAGTTAATTCGTCGTAGTGACCTAGCCGACCCTTGAGCGCCTTGCGCACGTCAGGGTTCTCGTCAAACAGCGCCAGTAATTCGTCCTCGTTCTTGCCTATCCTGCGCATTTGCTTCTCGATGTCAAACCACTTGGTATCGCCCAGCACGTCCTCGGTTGTGTCGAATATCCTGTCATTCCAGCGCCGCTTGCGCATCGTCCACAGTTCCTGCGGGTATTCCGTGAATCCCATCGGTTTCATGCCGCCCTGCGCACGATATCGCAGCGACCCGCCGTTATCAATACGCCAGACAGCGCCAGCCTTGTCGACCATAATGTTGTCGTTAGACATGCCGACCACATCCCAATTGCCGAGTAGTGCGTCTGCGCTAAAGTCTTTCCTGACCTCCTTGACGGCTCGTTTGTATGCTCTAGGATCGCTGCGCTTCAGGTCGCCGAGCGTTGTACCGTCAGGGATAAATTTAGCGAGCTTGACAGGTCCACCGTCTGTCTCGTACAGGTGCAGATCAGGGACATTGACGCCCATAGCCTTGTATGCCCTGTCTGCGAGCACTTCCTCTCGCAGATGACCTACGCTGTTGCCGGTTTTGCGTACGTACAGAGCGCCCGTATTCGGGTCGCGTACTAGCTTTGCGCCTGTCGACCCGCCCAAATCCCGCACGTGTTCCAGTCGGTTCAGGTCGTCAGGGAAGCCGTCTTCTAGGATGCCCTCAGGCAATGCGGGCTTCGACAGCGCCTCTAGGTCCTTGTCTGATATCTCCTTAACCACCGGAACGATCCAGCACCTGCAGCGCGGGTGGGCTGGCGGTAGCTGGAAAGTTGTCTTGTATCGCTGCTGCATGTCGTCAGGCAGTGCGCCAGAAAAACGATCGTAGATGCCCACGTCCTGGCGGTGCAGCTTGCCGCAGATCGGGCAGACCCGCTCGTCTCGTGCGGTGCGCCATTGCATCACCTCAACACCGCTTTCGATGAACGCCTGATGTTGACCGATAGCAATTGCTCGGGTGACCTCGGTAGACGCTATCAGTTTGGCCCGCTTGCGGTCGAATCCGAACCGTTCGATGTCCTTAACCAGCGACGATAGCGGTTCGTCGTTTTCTATCCAGCGTGCGATGTCCCGCCGCATCACGTCCTGCGTATGCTGCGTGATGCCTGTAACCAATTCTCCGCCGTACAACAGCGCTTCCTGACGTGCTTTGTCGTTCACTAGCGTATAGTCGAAAGACATGCCAGCCTGATCCATCTGGTCGAATGCGATATCCGCGCCAAGGCTGACGCTTTCGGACAGCGCCCGCATTAATGCATCCTTGACCCGACCTGAAGTGCCGACCTGACCCGTTGCCGCCGTTAACGGTGTCGGGTTATTGACCATAGCCTCTTCGACCTCGTCCATGATAGGACCGCCGTCAATGAATTCGTCCGCAGCCTCCCACCAGTCCTCGTCGTCCATGACCAGTTCGCTGTTGGCGTCGATATCGCCCCAAAAGTCCTTGGTAAATGCAGACTTCCTGGCGACCTGTTTTGCATAGTAGATCAGACGTATGCACCAGATGCGAAATTCATCATATAGCGCCTCGCCGATATCCCGCTCGACCCGTCGCTCGAATCCCATACGCAGGTTCTTCTCGTACTCGTCATCGTCCCGCCGTGCCTGCAACGCCGCACGTATAGCCGCGTGATCTACTGGCTGCTCAGTAGACGCCAGGACGAAAGGGCGCATTCACGGCAACGCCGCCCTCCATCATATCGATCAGGATGGACGCCTTGTCAGACCGTGACAGGATATCAGATCGAAAATCGTCAACGCTGAAATCGGGTCTGTCAGCCCGTTTCTTGGCCCATGCCCTGAACCGCTTGGCCTCTGTATCTTCTTCGCCTGTGGACTGCTGTGGCTGCTGTGGTGGCTGATTCTGCGCAGCCGCTGCATCCAATTCTTCAGGACTCGGTTCCTCAGGGTCTAGGTCCTCGTATTTGACGCCATCGGGCAGGCCAACGCCTGCGATCTCGGCTGCGACCGACGGCTTCATTCCGCCGTTGACGTACGTCTGGAAGGTCTGCGCACGCTCTAGCTCGTCGGTCTGGAAGATTTGCATTTCGTTCTGTGCAAATACCAGCCGCAGATCGTTATCTCTGAAGATAGGATGCGTATTGATGGTGCGTGCGATCAGACGTGCGTCAGGAAGGATCGTTTCCTTGAAAAACGAGCGGTCGTCCTGCTCTGATACTGCTCGGTTGGCTGCGTCTGCGAATAGCTTGGACCACGGAATGCCGAACGCAGTAGCAACCTGTCGTTCCTTAGTTTCGGTCAGCCCCGTATCTGCTATCTCAGACGTACCCTCGCCTATCGTGATCGGCTCGATCTCAGACGATATGACCTCGGTAGCAAATGCGTTATTGATGCCTGCAACGACCCGCTGATACCAAGTCTTGAGCTTTTTGCGCTCTAGCTCAGGTGCGGTGTTCGGGACAGACAACAATGTTGCCTTGATAGCGCCTCGATCAAAAAAGGATGCAGCGAATTTGTCTAAGTTGTATATGACGCCAGCAGCAGCCGCTGCAGCCTGCGCAGGTGCGGTGTTCGGGTCTGTTTCGTGCGTTGGATTTGGTAGACTGAAGTAAATCACCTGATCCGTTGACAGCGTCACCCGCCGCTCGCCAACACGCCGCTCAAAGCCCGTCAGCCCGCTCTGTTCGTCATATTGTGGCGTCATCGACGCAGGTGTCAGGAAGCGCAGCTTATCCCAAACAACGGGTTTACGTCGACGCTGGCGCTCCTTAGTCATCCTTCCGAACCAAAAAGCCTCAGGATGCAGGGATAGTCCAGCCTCGGTCAGCCATAGCAACATGGGTAAGTCGGTGAGCCACGACAGATCTCCGCCCACCGCCTTATTGCCTGTATAATCTAATACAGGCTCTTCTGCGTCACCCTGATAGACGTACCACGGCACGTCCAACAGTGCATTGGCCCGCAGGTCGACACCTCGTCGCAGGACAGAAACGACCTCGTACAGCTTGCGCACCTGATCTGCGTCGCCCGTGTCGCCCTGGATGATGGTCCAGGCTTCCTCGGGCAGTGAATTAAGCGGGACAGACTTAGCCCCGTCCGATACATAATATCTCATCCGATTAGCCATGACCCTGCTCCCTGAATTAGCTCCATTAGTGCGCCTGACATAGCGTCTACTTGATCGTCGTGCACCCCTAGCGGGAACGCCTCTATCTCGTCGAAGAACTCGTCAATCCACGGCCCCTTGACGATGCTGATGTTGCCTACTTCTGCTTGACTGCTGACCGGCATTGCCCTCGTCACCTTGTCACCCGTCTCTCGAATGCCGCCAAAAGGAAATCCAGCCAAAATGCGGACAGCGTAATCGTGAATTTGCTTTTTACCTGCACTCCCTGCTTCCTCTCCCATTAACTGCACAACATTTGGCCCGTCTAGTTGCGCTGTTTGCCTGATTAGCTTCTCGATCTGTCCTGGAGTGTCCCGTGTCCTGCGTATATCGCAGATGTACAGGTGCTTATCCTCGTCCATTGCGCCCAACAAGCCGACCGTCCAGTCAGGGTCTGACCCCGCCTTCGGTGTCGTCGCCGCCATATCCCAAAACCTGACCTTTTTCGCATTGGCTGGGATCGCGTCGACCAATCGAAACCAATGCCGCTGGAACATATTCCCGTCGCGTGCTATCGGTGTCTGCTGATAGAGCGCATTCCAGAAATATGACCCGACCCTGCGTGCGATGCCGTTTAGCTTCTTGACATCGTAGCGCTCAGAACATAGCGCCTCGCCTGCGCTCCTTTCGTCGTCCTCAACCGTGCAGGCTGCAGGAAACTGCTGCTTTTCTGCCTCTGCTATCGCAGGCATCGACATAACATGCCATCGCTCAGGCTCCTGATCCTCGTCCTTCTCTGACGTCAACAGCCAACCTGACAGGTCGTCTGTGTTCCATCTGGTTTGTACTACGATGATCGCATTTCCAGGCTCGCCACGGGTATAGAATGTCGACCTGTACCAGTCCTTCTGCTTGGCCCGTATCTTCTCGCTGTTGGCGTCCTCTGCGTTCTTCAGAGGATCGTCGATAATGCCTAAGTGAAAGCCCTTGCCGGTGATAGGACCGCCCACACCCGCCGCCCACATGCCGCCCACGCCGTTCGTTTGCCAGTGCTTGACCGCCGCTGCGTCGTATCGCATCTCGCCGCCGCCACGGGTGAAATTCTCGCGTGCGTTTCTGCTTAGGCTGTAGGCTAGCTCGGCTGCGTAGCTGTTCAGCCCCACCCAACGGTTCGGGTGTCGTAGCAGATAGTACGCCGAAAATAGACGGCTGACCGTCTCGCTCTTGCCGTGTCTCGGTGGCATGTAAATCATGAGCCGATCCAGTTCGTCGTCTGCAACGCGCTGCAGGACCGCAATCAGCTTCTCGATGTGCGGGTAAAATTCTAATCTTGGATTGACCTCCGCTATAAAGTCACGAAATGACTTGGTATAGCCCCGCTGCAGACGTCTACGCCGCTCCCTCTCCGCCCTCAAGCGTTGCAATGAGGGAATCGAGTTCGTCGTCTGATAGCTGGCTAACATCGATTGACCCACTATGTTCCACCTTCCGTTTCTGCGGTGCATCCAGACCAAGTATCTTGACCCTGCGGTCGATGCACCACTGCACGCCCTGCAGGAAACTAGGGTTTCCGTCCCTAGCATGCACTTCCTGCGCTAGCCGTGTATCTTCATCGTCACCCTTCCTATTTTCGGTCTTGGACCGCTTGACCCTGTCCTTCTTGCTGCTTTCCCACGCCGTCCAATACTCATTCTCTAGCCTGTCGACCTTCGCTAGCGCCTCAGCCTGCGCCTCGTCGAAATTGACCAATGCAGACTGCAGCCATGCGTCCTTGATCGCAGCAATGTCACGGCTCACAGTTTTCTGGCTGCATCCTAGCTCAGCCGCAATGTCAATCTGTGCCATCGCCTTAACATACATCTCTGATACTTTGCGCCTGCGGTCTGCTCTGGACAGTGCGTCAGACTTGCGCTTCTTTGCAGTTGCCATTAGTCACCTACTTGGTAGTCCGTATCATTTAGCTCTGCGACCTCGACTGGCCCACAGTAGTCTGCAGCCGCCTTAGGGTCGCCTTTCACGAATACCAAAACGTTCTGGTGCGTCTTGCCCAGCTTGCGTCCTGCAGTGAACTGACGCCCGACCCGCAGCGCCAGACTCCCGACTGCGGTCACCAAGATCGCCTCGTTGTATAGCTGCGCTCCTGCGGTCTGGAATGCGTCTATCGTGTCAGCCACAAAGTTGCGATATATGCCGTTCTTGTCCCTGATATCGCCAACGACGAAACAGGCAAAACGATCGTTGCGCAGATGGTCGACAGCCTGCGCTATGATGCGCCGATAGTCCTCAAGAAACGCATCGTAGCCGTCGTAGTTTGACAGGTCTGCAGGGTCTTCGCTGTATATCTCTAGGTCAAAGTACGGTGGACAGGAGAAAACTAGATCGTAGCGCTCGTTTGGTATGTCGGTCAGGCTATTGCCTACTATCCACTGCGGTTTCGTGTCGCCATCAATCATTTCGTCAGCCTGCACCCGATTCGCCTCGACTTGCTCTGCTCGCAGGTCCACGCCTGTGTAGTCTCGCCCAATGTATCCTGCGACGATGCCCCGCACGCTTCCGCCCGCAAAAGGGTCTAGTATGTGAGCGCCCGCAGGACTAAACCACGTGTACACTAGTTCGGTCAGGACAGGGTCAAAGATAGACGTGCCTGTCTGATAACTGTCAGGTCCCTCGTAGTAATCCCGCTGGAATTCCTCGGTCGTCAATTCCCGACCTAGTTCCTTCTCCTTTTGCTGCTTTTTGTAGTAGAACTGTGGGTCGTTGCCGCTGTCAGACTGCATGAGCAGACCGTCTGCAACGTGATTCGGGTTCGCCTTGTCTTGTTTCTTGATTTCGTCGTTGTCCATCAGTATTTTGTAGTTCCTCTCGGATATCGTAGCCTGCATGTCACCGCCGCCATCGTCTAGGTGATCGCAGATGCGCTGCGCTTCGTCGTCACCAAATATCAAGTTAAGCGACTCCCTGAATGCGACGTATGCGGGCAGTCTCTTACCGTCATCGAAACACTTAAGCATCCTATAGCGGTTGCGTATGATCAGTGTGCCGTTCTTGTTCAGCGTGAAAGGGCTTGCGATGCAGCCGAACGGCTTGACGCCAGAATAGTGTATGCTGCACAGACCGTCGCCCTGCTTGAACGGACAGCCCTTAGCGCCCTGTTTCGGTTGCAATAGCCCGTTTGATACAACGCCGCCTATTCCCTCTATAGCCGCCTGCTCAGTCGGGTGTATGGTCACCAGACAGCCCGTTGGCCTTGACGGTGCGTCGCAACAGGTGGCGTGACAGACATTCGCTATATAATCAGGGTCGCAGCCGTTGAATTTCTGGCGCGCAGACATAGCCGATATCTTGACCTTACGCATACTTCGGATTCTCCCCTCGCATTAGGTCCTGACCGAACGTGCGCGCAGGGTCTTTCCCTCTGATCTTCAGTCGCTTAGGCATCACGTGATAGTCACGCAGGAATTCTTCTGTTGTCAACTCGCGACCAAGCTCCTTTTCCTTGGCTGTCTTCTGACGGTAGAAGTCCTCGTCGTTCACGGTCGCAGACTGTCTGACCAAGTCCATCCCACGACCTAGCTCGGACCGAATACCTAGAGCCACCCACGCCCGCTTGCGTGTCTGCCAGTAGCCCTGACGTGCGTCCAGGACGCTAAACGGCGGGACAATGAAGCGTTCTGCCAGTGTCTGCCGTGCTTCGTCGCTAGACGGCCCAGGATCGTCCGTGGTGACGTCCTCGTCTTCTGCGTCACCGATGTCCTCGCCCATGCCTAGTTCCCAATCCTCAAAGCCCCAATCCATCAGGTCATTCAGATCGAATTCATTCGCTAGCGCGTCCATGTCCCACGTACCACCGGATTTGTTGAGCCTGACATTCAGTTCTGCGACCTCGTCCTCGGTCAATTCACGGTCAGGCACGCGCACGTCGACCTCGGCATTTGGACCGTATTCTTCCATCAGAAGCAGGATGCGATCCCGCATATGACCGCCGATGATCGTGTTGTCCGTGTTGATGATGATCGGGTCTGCTAGACCGAAGCGCTGAAGCGATTCCTCTAGCTGCTCCGCCTGCTTCTGCGTCATCGTGCGGGGGTTGCGATCCCAGGGAACTAGGCCGCCCGCCCTGCGCTTCTCGGTCGTCCATTTGATAGGTTCCATCCGATCCCCTTATGCGAAATAGTCTGCCGTAATCGATTCGGGCAGATCGTCGTATTCTCCCTGTCGTAAGCGTGTACGTACGGTCGACCGTAGACCGTGCTTCTTGGCCTTGATGTCGGCGTGCCGCCACGAGTGCCTGCCTCTCTGTCGCTTGCGAACTTCGGTGCATTGTCTGCAATGACAGATGAAAGTCTTCACTCCCCCGTCTCCGTGATCTCGATCTCTACCCTGGGTCTTTGCTTGTCCCGCATAGACTGCGTCGTCACCGCCCGAACGTAGCGCCTGTCGTCATCCACGATGACCCGCCCACGCAGCCCATCTATGTACAGCTTGGCGGGTATGTTGTCGCTATCCAGCGCCTTAGAGCGGAAATATGCCCTGACCGTGATGTCGACCCTACGCTTGAACGGTCTGGTCCCTGCGGGAATCGCATACCAGACTGCCTCATGTATCGGGTCGACGATCTTCTTGCGCTTAGACCAATGTCCTGCGCTGTAAATCTTGTTCCAGCTTGGCGGTCTTTCTCCGTCAAGTACGATTAGCAAAACGTCTCCGTTCTATGTGCTGGGACCGCCACGAATGACGGTCCCGATATCGTGTCTGCGCATGGCAGATCGACTCAATGTGTATTGGCCCAATCCAAGAATTCAGATACGAACCGAGTACCTCGCCCCGTCAGTGTCGTCTCGTTCTGTTGCACCAAATCGTTGTATGGGTCAATCGACCAGCCAGGGACCTCGTGCGTGTCCGCCCCGAACCAGAACGCCTTATCGACATCGTGGCTCGTGTCTGATATCGCATCGTATCCCCAAGAGACAGTCGCCTTCTGAACGTTCCAGTCGTAGGATAGCGACGCAAACTCCGTGATCCACGCTGTTTCTGGTGCGTCCAGGAAAGTTGACTCGTCAATTTGATCGGCCAGGAATCCCTCCCACCAATCCAACTGATTCTCCATGCCAGTCGTCGTCGTATCATAGATGTGGATACCCCAGTGAAGAGGCGAATACAGACTTAGCGGAGCGTAATAAGTGTCGAGGCACCACGGGAGCGTGCCGTACCACAAGCACCCTCCGCCTAACCAGTCAATCTCATCGATAACGCCCGCAATGAATGTGCTATCATTAATCGCCGCTGCTACGCTGATATTAGGACCGATCCACTTGGGTTCCAGACCGTAATTCTGATATGCGGGCGCGTATACGTCTTCGTACAGATCGGCCAGCATGCCAGAGAAGTCTTCGTAATCGATGCCCGCCTGTTGGGTCGGCTCATTGCAGAGCAGGACCACCTTTTCTTCCTGATCAACGAGATATTGCTCGTAAAGCAGGTCCTTGAATTCCTTGTAATAGTCGCCGTAGCCGTCGCTGTCGCAGTCGCCGTTGGTACAGCCAGATGGTCCCCAATCCGTCGAGCAGCCCCACAGCATTGGTACGTATTGCAGTTTCCACCACAACGCACCCGTCCAAGATGCGCCGTCCGGTTGCCAGTCATACCACCACGGCTTGTATACCGTCCCGTTATAGGTCCCGCTCGTCGCTGTCGTCTTCAGTACATTGAACGTGCGCCGATAGTAGTCCGATGGGCTGCTGCTGTATTCCTTTGCCTGCCAAGGCATGCCTACGCCAAACGGTGTTGATAGCTGCTCAGATGTAGCCGCTACCTCAAGTGTGATATCGAGTTCATCGAGTACAGGATCGCCCGTCGCAGCCCTGATCGATGGCATGTACAGGCTGTAATCATCGCTGTCCTGCGCATATGCTGGAATGGCCACAACAAACACAAACAGTACCACAGACAAGATAGCGATCAGTCGATAGACTTTACTCATTTACTACCTCCTTTCGTAGGTGTCATGTCACTACATGATGATCAAAAAAATTACGCGCCCGCTGGCGGAAAGTACAGCTTGAACTGCTCGAACATTTCCTGCACCGTGAAGCCAAAAGCGTACTGGAAAATAGCCAGCACGATAACGCATAGTGCGACGATCAGCGCCGCCACGATCAGCATTTGCAGCAGACCGTAGTCTGTGTAGATTTGCTGGATCGCCTGATAGATTTTGTTCACGTTTAGCCTCCGTCATCGCATAGTGTCGACCAGATCGCTCGCACCTCGTCGACTTCGTCAGGGAACACATATATCGTCGCTGACCCGTCCAATATTCCGATCAGTAACTGCGCCGTGATGTCGTCCTCATCGACCACGTCGCAGAAGCACTGGTAAAGCACAAAGTCGTCTATGAGCAGCCTGCCGTTACGAACGGCAACACGCACAGACTCGACCCGCTCGCCACAAGCGATATCTTCGTTGTAGCGTATAGCGTCCAGATACGTCTGTGGCGTGACCAGACGCCGCAAGACGTCCGTTAGGACGTCATAGGATACATTGATCATCTTCGCCCAATCGTCGCCACAACGCAGCAACCACGCTGTCGCATCAACACGCCGATCTCGCCTACCAAGTACGCAGTCCTTCAACGCTCGCTGCAGGATCGCAGCCGCTAGTGTGTCGTAGCCGTGACCGGTGATCGATGGTGAAGAACAGATCAAGCCAAAAAGGTCCTTCCTAGATTGCTCGGAACGCATTGAATTTCACCCGACCGCGTGCCGACCTGTCGTAATAGAAGTGAATCCAAGTGCCGCCGATGGGTCGTGGTCTGCGTCCTTTCCTGACGTGCCACGTACCCTGCATCTCGTATTCTTGCTTGTACGTCGACGAGCATATGTGCGCCCTGTCGACCAACTCCTGTCTCCCTGATGCTAGCGCCGTCAATGCCGACGTCCAGATGACCCACGACTGGTGAATGTGACCGCCGATCAGGATATCGACACCCTCTACCCAGCTTCCCCAGCGGTCTGTTCGTAGCGCTCCTTTGGTGACCTCACCGCCTACACCATCCCCGTGATGCCAAAACGCCCTGTGTCGACGTCTGTTACCACCCGCAGCACTCTCGGTCAGTATGTCTAGGAAGCCGCTGTAACCACCCTGTGGCACGTCCAGGGCGCTGCACAGACGTGCGGTCAGGTTCGTCTCGTGACGGTTCAGGATGCCGACTTCATGATTGCCCATACTGATAAAGCCGATGTGGTCACGATACGGCTCGAACCAGTCGGTCGCAGTGCGAACAAGTGAATCCAAATAGTCGCCGTTTTGATGTTCTGGGCGCAGGTCCTCCTTGGTCTTGCGAGGGTCCCACTTGCCCTGCATCGCACAAAAGAAATCACCTGGGAATATCGCTATACCGTCCCGCTTGACGACCTGATCCATGTGTTTCCGAAACAGATTCCGATCTGTGTGCGGGTTATCCCAATGAACGTCTGGCGCTGATAAAATCCAGGTTTCCCATCCAGGACCGACATCTCGAAAGTTCAGCCTGATCGTGTCGAACTTCACCGTCGGCTCCGCAGCCATAAATCCTCCTGTCGTCACCAGATGACCATGTGCAGGACGAGCGTTACAAGGGTCGATATGACGACGGTAGAAACGCCATACATCATTGGCGTCATCGCATTCAGTTCTAGCCGAAGCAGCCTGTCAGATATCGCCCGCTGATTTTCCTCGACCCGCAGGATAGCCTCCATAAACGACTGCCACCTGTCGTCGCGTGTTGCGAACATAGGCATCTCGCCCACTGTATCGTCTGCGTCGACCGTATCGCCCGCCTTCAACCGTGCGTCCCTTTCGCTGTGCCGTATGTAATATTCGAGCGTCGCCAGTTTTGCGTTGTTCGGATATTCACCGCATACAAAACGGACGACCGAGAGCAATCTTCCTTGCTTCCCCGCCGCCCTTAACGTACGAAACCAATTTTGTGCCGCTGATCCGTTCCATATGATTTGCGACGTGTCGATACCAGACGAGAAAGCCACCCGTTCGATGTCAGCCTGGCTCGGGTATAGCCCAACCAAGACCGACTGTAGGTCAGACGTCGCCTCAGTCCACCATCCCATGCGTGATCGTGCCTCCCGGCTTTCGCCATTATTGACATCATAACATGGGCAGAATGTCATGTCAAATTGATACAGTAGAATCATGATATATAGCGGAAATAGAAAAGACCCTGGCGTCTGTGCCAGGGTCTGTGCGGTCTGTGCTCGGTCTACATCTTGTCGCCGATGCGTTCCTTCTGCGCCTCGATGATGGTGTATACGTCAGCGTATCCCTTGGGTAGCGCCTCGCCGTAGTTGAAGGCTGTCTGCTCGCCCTCCTGCAGGATATCCCAGGCGTGCAGGTTTGTGCTGTATGACTTCTGCACGTCGCCGGTCGACAGTTCTAGCTCGGCGTTCACAAATTGGGCTTTAGCCTGTCGCATCGCCGATACTGCGTTCTTGCTGAGTTTCATCTTGCGGTCCTTTCGGTCGCTGGTGTGCTTGTCGTTCGATGATTCAACTGTATCACCTCGTAGGGACGTTGTCAAGACCGAATGAGAAAGAAAAACGCCCCGCCGATATCGACGAGGCGCTACATCCTGCACGTGCTGTGCTAGCGTGATAACGATATTCTGAACGTGCGTCTATTCCAAGCGACGCCATCCCAAACGAAGCCACGGCGCGTCATGTCCTCATATAGAGAGTCTCGGTAGCGCTGCAGGTAAGGTGGAATGTGCCACGCAGTGCTAGTGTCGCCCTCGTAGACGTCGACTGCCTTATACCATTTGCGCCATTCGCGCCCGCCACGATTGAAGCTGTGCTGCAGCCACACATTCCTCAGGAAGCGTATCATGCTATTGCCATCTCCTCCTGCGTCACCTTGGCCTCGATACGCGCTAATCGTTGGCTGACCGCAGACGCCAACGTCTCGCCCCGTGCCTCAAAGTAGACGTATAGACCCGACAAGACCCACACGATCTGATACGACATTATGCTGTCGACGTCGACGTCATCTGCGTACGTATACCAAGCCATGACCTCGCTCATCGTCGACACAATCTCGCCGATACCAAACGACTCGAATGTATCTGGCATGTCGTCCATCCCAGGCCATTCAGGATCGTCGCCCAGCGCCGTAAGTAGCATCATGGCGACATCTGCCATCTCGTCCTGCACTGCGCGCAGATGCTCGTTGTTGCGCACGTACTGACCCTTTGTGCGCATATGCGCGTCGACGACCTCTCCTAGCTCCGCGACCGCAAACAGGAAGCTGTCGCCCTGATCCGGTGTGGGCCATCGATCCTCGATCTCCCTGCGTTTCGTCCACAGCACCGCATGCGCCGTCTTGATTGCGTCCATGATCTCAGCCTGCATGTAATCTCCTGTCTCTATTAGATGGGTCGATTTATATATAGCGTTGCCGCATAATTACCGTTGGTCATAGGGCGACGTCCACTGATCTATTCGCATTACCAACTAGATGTTTCGCCGCCCCGTGACCTTGCGCACTCAGGTATCATCCCTCCCTACTAGTAACATTGAACGTATATAGGCGATCTGGTCCGTGGGATAGTCGTTATAGACGTCTGCGAGCAGTATTTCCAGGCTGTCAGGAATCTTCCCCGCCTCCTGCAACACTCTGTACCACACGATTTTCGCACTTCCCTGCCAGTTGATACGACTTACGTCGATACCCGCTGACGCTGCACGCCTTTCGATATCGCCCACATCACCCGCCACAGATGATAGAACGTTGATCGCTGTGCCTATGAATTGATTTGCTCGCATGTCGTCTCGAAGAAACGATTGTTAGCCCAAAATCCTGGACGGTCCACACCGTCCTGCACGCTATAGAAGCGATCTGGCGTCGTCTTGATTACGACGTATACGTATCCAGACTCGTCGCCCCGCATCGTGAATTTAGTTCCTACTGGAATCATCGCTCGCTCCTGTCTGTCAGTGTATCATTTTGTAGTGTCTGCGTCAATACCCTATACGCGATACAGGTCACCAAAACTGCTGACCTCTGCTCGAAAAGATAGCCGTGCTACGCCGACCTGACCTGTCTTGTTTTTAGCGACATTGATCAGCGCAACGCCCTGACGATCTTCGTCGTTGCACTCTATCGTGTCGCCACGATTGATGTAGTGTTCAGGTCGCATAGCCAGCATCATAACGTCAGCCTCCGCCTCGCCTGCGTATTTCGTGTCTGCAGCCGTGGGCCACTTGTCCCGTCTGTCGTCCACATCTTTGCGAAGCTGCGACAGAAGCAGGTAGGGGAAGCCAAGGGTCGACCCGATGCTCTTGATGCCACGTGCAGCCTGTGTGACCCGCTCAAGCTCGGACGATACCTTGGGAACGCTGACCAATTCGAGATAGTCCATGATCGCTAGCTTGACAGGCGCTTGGGCGTTTAGCATCGCTGCACGATAGTACATTTGTTCTACTGTCGGTTGTGTCGTATCGTCTACCTGGATCGGTAGTAGCTCGATGGTCTGCATCGCATCCTCTAGCTTCGCCCAATCCTCGCTCGTAGCCTTGCCTGTGCGCACGTTAGCAAGATTTACCTGTGCCTCGATGCCCGCCATAGCCTCGACGGTTTTCGCCGCAGTATCGTCAGCCGTGAAGATGACGACCTGACCCTTCTCGCCGTTGCGCAGTATCTCCTTCGCACGATGTAGCGCTATCTGTCTCGCTAGCGACGACTTGCCCTGCGACGGTCGACCGCCAAGGACAATCAGGTCACCGTCGACCATCCTGATCAGCGTATCGATTGCTCGGAATCCGGTCTTCTGTCCCCAATCGTACGTGCCGTCTTTCATAGCCTGGAACTGATCTCGCAGTCGGCTGATCGGCGCTGATATGTGTTCGACCTCCGTGGCTGCTTCCGCTTGGTCTGTGAGCGCCCGCAACAGGTCTGCTGCGACGTCCTCTGCGTATGCGCCCTGTCTTTGTGCGTCTTGGTCTGCTCGTGCGCAATACGTGCGAATTTTCCGCAGGTCTGCAGCGTTGTTGATCGTCGCAGCGTATCGCATAAGTACAGGCATGCTCTCGGAAGCGACCCGTGATTGCAGGTCGTCTAGCCAGGACCAATCAAACCTCATCGACTTGAGCGATGCCTCCAATGCGCCCGCCGATAGCTGTTCCCGCTCGGACCGAAGCAGCCTGCACATTTCCGAGTACGCCATCGCAGGTGGACCGCCCACGACGTTGCGCATTGTATCGGGCTGCAGACGTGATGCGATGACGCTCACTGCGTCCATCTGAAACCAAAGGTTGCCTACTAGATGCTCCGCCGCTGTGACGACGTCTGTGTTTGCTGTAGCCATGTGATCCTTTCGTCGCTAGAAAAAGTAGAGGGACGGTCGCCCGCCCCTCAGCGTATGGTTGATATGACCCTAAAGTTGAAGGTCGAAGTCGTCTGCGTCCTTTCGTTCTGGCGGTTTGCCGTTCACTGATTCGAATGTATCATATCGTAGGGACGATGTCAAGGCCCAATCTTAGCGATTGTCGACCTGCAGCCAGGACGGTAGCTCGTCGCCCTCCGCTGCTCCGACGTCCAGAATCATTTCATCCTTTGGCGGTCGCAGCTTGCGGTCTGTGAAAGACAGGATCGTGACGAATCGTTCCTCTTCGCCGTTAGGCTGTGGGAAGTAGTATCTGACACTGATCTGAGCCCGTGACCCTTTCGGAATCATGCGCCAAGGCGCTCGTACGTTGCGTGTTGTCCTGACAAACATTCCCCGCTGTATCCTAGCCATAAAGTACCTCTTTGAATCCTAACTGTCCCTTGCCCCGCATAACGGTTTCATGCAGCCTGGCGATGCAGCTAGCATAGTCCGGTCGATAGCTCGGGTTTAGCTGCTTCTTGATGCCCCGACCCTTGGTCTTGGGAAGCCAATCAAGCAGGCCGTCGACTAGCTGTGCCGCAGGTCTGTGATCATGGTCGATGCGATGCCCCAACAGTAGCTGTAACACGTCCTTGTGGGCGTCAGGCTGCGTTATACCGTCTATCACGCCAGCTAAGTACCCGTATGCCTGTGGCGTGCAGTCTGCGCCCGAATCGTGGTCCCTGCACCAGGCCATAAAGTCAGACTGCTGTTTGTTCGTCACTGCGTCAGCCGATACCATCATGTTCATTTCTTGATCCTCTTTGCGTGGCATCTAAGGCAGACCTTGACCGTAATCGGCCAAGACCAGCCGTGTTTTGGGTGAGGGCGCATGATGCAGCGCCATCCATCCATCGTCTGTCCGCATTCGGGACAGACCCGCTTCTCGCCCTTGGAATTTTTAGCCATCGTCCTCGCCCCTCAGGTCATGCGCGTGCGTCTCCTTGAGCGAGTCAAATAGTGCAATACACTCCCTGATATGCTTAGCGTCCCTTTCCGCCCAATCGACCGTGGCTGTCTGGTCGCTGTCTACCTCCTGCTCGTACCTGTCATCTATCGTCCAATCGACGACGTATATTGGCATCACGCCCTCAGATGTGTATTTGTACAGGCTCATATTCAGTGACCCGCCACCCCACTCGCTGTACCATTCCGAGTACAATTTGCTGACCGATGCATTGCCCATCACAGACCCCTTTCGTGCATCTCGTCGCATAGGCGCTCGGCTGCATCTGCGCTGATCGCCAAGCCGACCGCGACCCATAAACCGTTTCGCAATTCCTCGACCCGCCAATACGAGCCGTCCTCTATTGCACGGAACGCTCGATGTCCTGAAACGATGATCGTCACGATTTGCCTCCGTTATATGCTGACCAATCTGGCGTGTCGTTGTCCTGCCAAAGCGCAGACCAGACCGTCACCTTGGCGTTCTGTTCAAATGGGAATTCGGGATACTGTCGCTTCATCCTGCGCAGCGCCTGATCCGCTGCGACCCGTGTCTTGTAGCGCTTCGTATTGACACCGTCAGGGTATCCCTCTAAGGGACCTAGCCATAGCATACGACCGCCCCACGTCACATATGATGCCTCGCCCGTATACGTATCTAGCGCCTGTGATACGATTACAAAATTACCTGCCATGATGATGTAGCCTTTCGTTTCGCTATAGTGTAGGGACCTGCCAAGGCGACAGGTCCCGTTGATACCGCCTACCAGTACTTCGGACCGATTACGACAGCAACTTGTCGCTCGTCGTCGTCCTCTGCGTCCTCGCCGTCCTCGAATTCGTCGCTATCCTTCGACAGCTTCCAGGAGTTGTGATAGTTTGACCATTCGACCTCGCCCTCGTCGACGTCGTCCCGCCCCGCAGTGTTTGCGCATATGTTGCGCCAGTAGTCGCCGTATTCGTAGCTAAAGACGACCGGTGTGTTCTCGTCGAATTCCTGCAGCCTCTCGATCATTTCCCCGACGGTCATTGTGCTTAGTTGCTCGGTCATGATGTAGCCTTTCGTTTCGCTAGTGTGTGTGTGGGGTCGACAGGTAGCCGACCCCGTGTGTGTGTCCTGCAGATGTCAGTCGTTGTAGACCGTCAAGAAGTGTGAGCCGCTTGCGTACTTGACAGACCAGACCTCGCCGTCAGCGCCGTCGACATATCGGGTCTTGTACTCGTGACCGCCGACATTGATGACCTTCGGAAATTGCCCTGGTCGCCAGCCTAAGTCGCTAGCAAAGGCTGTGTCGTTCGGGAAGTCGCTAAAGTCGATTGACCGTGTCATGATGTCGTCCTTTCGGTCTGGCGTTTTATCGTTCACTGATTGAAGTGTATCACCACGTCATGACGTTGTCAAGACCCAATTTCGAGATTCGTCAGTTTTGGTGCGATTCCCACCCAAACAGCCTGTCGCGCCAGGGCTTCTGTAGGTCGACCATCGCAGACCAGACTCGCATGTATATGCTAGCCCGCTCGTGTCCCTGTACGATGCTGACAGCGTTCTTGTAGTTGTCGTAGTCGATGCTGCAGGTTAGGTCGCCAACGACCCGCATGACGTCCTGGCGTGGCGCAAATAGCCTATACAGGTAATCCGCATTGACCGTCTCGACGATGTCTACCCTGTCGTCTGGATTGGCGTCCCGCAGACGATGTCGAAAATTGCGCAGGTCGTTCAGGTCCCTCGCTCGCACCATCAGACGTGATGCGTTGTTTCGGTCCTGCACGATGCTATAGAATCCCTCTGTCGTATACAGCCACATACTGCATTCCTTTCTGACCCGTAGGTCACTCAGCCAAGACACGCGCTCGGCTCATTCCCGTGTTGCGTTCTTCCTCGTCAGCCTTGCCCTTCTTCACAGCCTGAATGTATGCCAGCACGTCGCCGTCAGGTGGCTTGATAGACGTCTCCGCCAGCATACGAATCAGCCGACCGTGACCGCCCACCTTCTTGGCGACCCGACCGAGATAGCCGAAATCGGGTGGCGTTCGCCCACCGTAGAACTCCTTGTATGCCCGCATGCAGACCGCATTCTTGTTGCCTGCAGCATTTGCCTCGTCGACGTATGCCTGCACGGTATCAGCAAATGATCTGTGCTGATCGTCAACCGTCTGTGCAGGCTCGGGTTCCGCAGGAACGTTAGTAAGGTGTTGTTGTTCTATTGATCGTGACCGTGTGGCGGTGTAGGGGGGGTGCTCAGTAGGCTGACCCGTGCGCCGTGTGGCGGTGTAGGGTTCTGGCGTCTGTTTGGGCAGTTTATAGCCGTTCGATGTGTTGCCTCCGTTAGGGAGAAATCGTCGCACCTTGGCGACGTAACCTAGTCTGGACAGCGTATTGACTGCGTTGTTCACGGTCGTCTCTCCGATACCCGCCAAGCTCGAAATCGTGCTGACGCTTGGCGTTGCGTTGTCGCCCTCGCTGTCGCTATGCCGTGCTATGATCGCATAGACTGCGATCTCGTATGCGCCGATCTGTGGGTCGTCTATTAGGTCGTTAGGTATACAGGAAAAGCCCATCATTCTGCTCCAATCGTTCGCAGCCAAGCGGTGGCATCGTCGATGCCCCATATCTCGTGCAGGTCGCCCACATCATTGACGCCCTCAGGCAATGTGGCGATCTCGGCCTTGCGCAGGCTCTTTCGCACTTTCAGAGCGCCTTCGCGCCCTGCGTCGTCGTTGTCGTATAGAATTGTGATGCGTGGAATATGACTGAAGAATCTCGCCCACTGCGGCTTCCATGACCCAGCGCCCGCCGTTGTCGTCACTGCGTCCAGGTCAGCCTGTCGTATCAGCAAGGCGTCAATTTCGCCCTCGCAGATGATGACGTGCTGCGCAGTGAACAGGCAATCAGCCGGAAACAGCCCTGCTCGACTGCCTTTCGACATCATATACTTGGCCTCTATGCCGTCGTCCACATCGTCCGCCTTACGCCGTTTGACGCCGAAATAGACGCCCCGATATGCTAGAGGTATGGTGTATCGTCGACCGTCCCAGCCCAGCTTGTAGAAATCAATCACATCGTCCCGCAGCCAGCGACTATGCCAGAATTCTCGCCTGTCGTCAGGCATCGTTAGATTCCAGTTGTCGACTGCGACGGCGCTGATTGATAGCCCTGGCTTTTTCGGTCTGCGTGTAGACGGCGCTGTGCGCGGGATCGGCTTGATGTCGACGCCGCCGAGGTGGTCGATGACGTCCTTGAAGTGCGCATCGCTGTTGTAATTGCGCCCGTACAGGTAAATGCCGACGAAGTCCAAGACGTCGCCGTGAGCGCCACATGCGTAGCAGTGAAAACGACCGTCATCGTAAATGTGCATCGATGGTGTCTTGTCCTCGTGCAGAGGACAGCTTATCTTGTGCTTGGTGATCTGCTGGCCCGTCAGGCGCTCGACCGTGTCCTCTAGTCGATACTCCGCCTTCAGTTTGTCGATGTCAATTGTCATGACCAAGCCTCAGCGCATAGTCCAGGCGTATGCGCTCGTTCTCGTCTGACAATTCCTGTATCTCGTCGACGATGAACCATCTATTTGGCTCGCCCAGCGCCTTGGTCAGGTCTGCGGTTAGCTTCACGATGCGACGTGTATTCTCAGCCAGCCTCGTTATCATGTCTGCGTCTGTCATGGCTCACCATCCGTTCACAGTAGACATGCAAGCGCTGATACCGCCCACGATAGACCAGACAGCGACGATGAATACGTACCACATCGCAGTCTCAAATTTGCTTCTGTTTGTCATCTGTTCCCCTTCGTTCGCTTTGGTGGGTGGATAGGTTGAGGCGTAGTGATCATGTCACTACGCTAGCAACGTTACTATGCGACGAACGGAATGTCAAGACCCGCCTTGCGACGGGCCTTATATGTCCTGTGTGCCTATAGCTCTAATGCGTCTATGATGCTGTCAACGCCGTTGCGGATTGCGATTAGCGCTGCGAGAATATCTTCCTGCGGGACAACAGGGAGATCGTTATGTTCGTCGTCATCGAGATCGTCGGTCGGGTCGACGTCAGCGCCACGCTCCTGGAATACAATGTCAAAGCTGACGTGATGACCGTAGGGTAATCCCAGGCCAGCGACGACGTCAGACGCAAAGCCGTCATCGTCCAGGATCGCTATCGCCAGCGGGCCAACGTTAGGTGGCGTGTATGCGTTCGAGATCATATGCTCGATGGGTGTGACGTCATTCGTCACCGCACTGTGACCGAAGTCTGTGTTGCCATTGTAGGGCCACAGCAATGCGACCCTGCCACGCTGCGGGACGCCGTGCTTGTCTATCGCCGTCACCCGTGCGATGGTCTGACCCTGCGCTGCGTACTCGTCCCGCAACGAGCAGCGAGCCAGCCTGTATTTGCTATCTGGCAACGCAAAGTGCGACAGGCTGACGCCCACGACCTTGCCTGAGCCATCCATCATATTCTGCGTGCAATTCGTATCCAGCGACATCAAATGCCTCCTTAGATTGCGCTATCTGTCCCGTTCCCTGATATACTCATATACACAAAAACACAGAATTGTGCGCTTATTTGGCAAATCCGGTATTGTAATCTTGTGAATTTGTGCTATATTTTACCGTAGAAGCAGGTATATCATGCCGAAGCTGTCCGGTCCAAGCAGAATCGACAGCATTCTGTAACATATCAGTCGCTGCATCTTTCAGTGACCTGCGTCCAAACAAAACAAAAACGTGACCGTCGTCACTAGCGACCTCGATCTGATTGAGCTTGCCATGCGCCATGTGTCATATGGTCCTATGATAGCGTGCGGAATTTACCAACAACAGTAAGTATACACTCGTCAGACCGCCTTGTCAACAATTTATTGTATTTTCATAGTAATTATTTATCGAAACCTCGACGATTAGAAGAGACGAAAGATGCAGCATATGCTGGATACGACAGGCAAGCGGGTCAGGGTATTGAGGCAAGATTTGGATCTTAAGCAGAAGGATTTGTGGGACCGTATGCGCCTATACGGTGTGCATGTAGGCGAGACATATATCAGCAAGCTAGAGCGGTCCAATGGGATACCCAGCGGGGATATCATCGCAGCGCTCGCGCAGTCGCTAGGGACGACCGCAGACTATTTATTACTGATATCGGACGACCCGCAGCCACCAATAAATCAGGTAGGCGAGGGTATCGTTTACGATATTACAGAGGTCGCCAAGAGCTTAGGTCCCGTCTATCAGGCGCAACTACTGGATATTGGCCGAACACTGCTACGAACAAGTCGAGAAGAAGAAGTATGGTATGCGCTGCGTGATGCCCTCATTGACCGTATAGGCGACGAAGCCGCAGAAGAACTGGCGCATTCGCTAGCCAGTACGTTTGCGTCTAGCGGTCCCGATGCGATGATCGTCGAGTACGAGAACGCCCTTCGGCGGTGGCGTCGTATCCTGGATGAAAGAGATGGTAAGGTCGACTAACTTGCGTCTACTATCTTTGTTTAGTCGGTGAAACAGCCAGCCGTCTCTATGTCCCTGCCTGCGATGAATAAAATCTATATGATATTTACTAGCCATGACAACTTTCCTTGATGTCAGACCTCTGCCATAGCCACTTATCTTACATTACTTACCATAGAAGCCAAAAGTAAGGAATCGGATGATCAGGTGCATTTCGTGGGTTGCTGTGTCGTCCAAACCGCAGACCGAAAAGGAATCCCCGATAGACCAAGCGAACAGAAATAAGGCGCTGATTGACGAGATCGGTGGCGTGCAGGTCGCATCGCTAGAGGTACCTGGCGAGTCGCGCGAAATCATCGGCTTCGACGATGCCTGCAGCCGTATCGAGGCGTACGCACAACTACGAACAATCATGCAGAACCGTGGCGCTGATCTGCTCGTATGCCGTGACCTGTCTCGGCTGGGTCGAACGACTGCGCTGATCATGCAGGTCGTATCATACTGCCATCAATCAGGCATCGCTATATATAGCCGATCTGCGCCGCCGTCTAGCATCGACGCAACCGAGCAATCCCGCCAGGAAGGCGCTACGCTGATGTTGGCGCTAGAGTCTGCGATGTCCCAGGCCGAGATGATCCGCCTGCGTCATCGCAACCGGATGGGTACAATCGGAAAGGTCAAGCGAGGCGAGATGCCAAGGGGAGCGCCGTACGGTTACATCAAGATCGGCGGCAAGGATGGTCAGGTCGTCATCGTGCCTGAAGAAGCGAATATCGTGCGTCGCATCTTTGATGAATACGTGTACGGTGGCATGTCTGCGACGGCGCTAGCGTCAGGTCTTGCGCACGTGCCTGCACCGAGGGGAGGCGCATGGGGAGCGTCTTCGGTTAGTAGGGTTCTAGGTCGCGCCTGGACCTATGCGGGCTATGCGCAGGTGAACATCAACCACGGCCAGTCAATAGAGAGGATACGTGTCCCAGGCAATTGGG
>Ga0272443_10000655_pt1 | contig 59571 bp, 43 predicted proteins | sample SSMAcet12_FD_193581 | JGI IMG/M metagenome (GOLD analysis project Ga0272443, IMG submission 193581) | Marine sediment archaeal communities from Little Sippewissett salt marsh, Falmouth, MA, United States - SSM-Acet-12 | ecosystem: Environmental > Aquatic > Marine > Wetlands > Sediment ... | reverse complement strand
GAATCTGCGAGAATAAACATCTTCAAGAACGAACACTTCCGATCTTGACATAACTAATAGAAGTCAGAACCAAAATGCCGGGTTTGTCAACAAGCCCCAAGCTGTGGGGCACCCCAACGATACTTCACAAAATTGCGATAGTAACATCGGTTTACACAACTACTGCAACAGCACTATATCTAAAGCCCCTTTCCCACAACAAGCTGTGGGGCACCTTAACGATAAGTCACAGACTCACAGCAATAACAAAACTCAACATTACCACTTCAAAATACCAAATCAGAATGCTACAATTCACATCCATCTCAGAACAAGAACTTGTCGTCCCCTCCTACTCCCCGCCCAGTTCCTGTAGTTTCTGGATGGCGAGTGGGTGTTGGGGAAGGGCTTCGAGGAGGAGTTTGTAGACTATAATCGCTGAGTCGGGTTTGTTCTGAAATTCATAGATCGATCCCAATCCCTGGTACGGGAACTCGAATTTCGGGTCGAGTTCGATAACTCTCCAAAAGTATGGTTTCGCTTCATCATACCGACCGTTGTTGTGGTACAGCGTGCCGAGATTGTAGTGAAGTTTCGCCCACGATTTATATAGCTGAATCCCCCGCTTATACATCACCTCGGCTTCATCATACAGTCCCATCTCGGCGTATGTCGTCCCAAGTCCGGCTATTGCGGCTCGGTTATCCGAGGCTATCTCCAGAGCCTGTTTGTAGTGAGACACAGCCTCATCGTACATCTCTCGATGCTTGTACAGATTCGCGAGCATGTTCTGATACTGCGAGCGGTTGATCCGCGATTCGATATTCCCACCAAGATTCAGCAGAACCAGAAACACTGCAAACACTCCGACCGCGATCTTCCAGTCGAAATCCCTCACTCTTATGCGTGATATGATGTAATCCACTCCGAACGAGGCAAATATCAGCGCAACCGGGATGATCGGTTGACGGAACCGTGAGCAGACAAAAAAGATTGTCACCACAAGCGAATATATGGCGAGATACCCAACCGGTACCCCGACTGTCTTCCTCTGCATGACCGCGATCACTATTCCGGCCAGCATCAGCGGGAACATCACACCGGATGGGAAATTGAGTATGTATTTCCAGAGAAAAGCTCTCATAAACATCGAATAATCTGCGGCGTAATAGAGAGACTTGTTGTTGAATATCTCCTGACCGTGCCAGAAGTAGTAGAATTTCTTACCGAGTAAAATCACGAACCGTGCGGGATTATCGCCCGCTTCATCGAATGTCTTACCGACCCAGAAGGATGACACCTCGGAATCCTTGAGGTCATCGCGGCGGGTAAAATACCGCGCCACGCTCTTCGACTGCGTGTAGATATTGTCATCATACTCCCCCGCCTCATAGATAGGACCATACGCCGGCATGGCAACGGTCAAGCCGTCCGCAGTTTTGGAGTTGCCGATATAGAAATTCGCGCCCGCCTGTGATGATATCAGAACCAGATCATCCGCTACAACCACATTCCTAAGCGTAACCGGAACAATCGGAATGATAATCCCCAGTATATAAAACAGGGCAAATTTCAATACGACCTGCAAACGGAACCGTGAGTTTGATTTGTGAAACAGGTAGTATATCGGTACGATCAGGACAATTGGCAGAATCGTCGGTCTTGCAACAGCCGCGATCCCGAGAATTATTCCCGCTATCAGGTATTTCCAGTGCTTCCTCTGTTCGAGTGCGAGATGGAGGCTTACGATTGATGCGGTCGAGAGAAAAACCGCAGTCGTGGTTATCATCAACTCACCCTCGAAATAGATCAATGTCGGCCAGAGAGCGGCTGCGAAACCCGCGATAGTGGCAATCCTCTGCGAAAACAGATATCGCGCATAGAAAAATGTGAGAATGACTGTCAATAATCCGAGGATATTCTGATAAATGATGACAGGCAGCGGTGTCTCACCGAAAACCGAATAGAGCAACCCTGCGACATACGGGTACAGCGGTGCGCGGAAAAATGGATTCTCACCGAGTAGATCACCCGATGCAATATCCCTGGCCCAGTTGTCTATAACGGTCGAATCGAGAACGTAATTGCCATAGAACACGCTGTCCTGCAACTGGATAACATAGAATATCCGCACCAGAACGGCGATCAACAGCACCGCGCCAAGCGAGATTGCAATATCTCTGTTCCAGAGGAAGAATCTTTTGGCGGAATCCCGCCGTCTTTTCCCCGTCGATTCGGGCTTCGATTTTACCATCAAACCTCAGCTTTCAATATATTCTCCATTATACTGACGATTCAGCGCACAGCAAGGTATTTGTATGATGACGACGCTGAGAAACCCCATCATTCGCGATTGCAATGAATAGAACGATATTATGGGGCAAAGCCCCTTTAGTCGTTGAGAGGCAATCATTTCTTGACAATAACCTCAAATATATTATAATCATTTTGAGGCAGCGTTAAGCATCCCAATGCTTATACCAACCGTTATGGGTATGTTCTTACATCGAGGTCTTCACATCGTGCACGCGAGTTATCTAATCATGGGAGGAATAATGGTAGCAAGAAGTTCGCTACGGTTTATTTGCACAATCCTTGGGATAGTGTTCATTATCACTTTTCTATCAATTCTAAATCCACTATACGCAGCCGGTGACGCAACCAATCTCGTCAGGATACAAGTTGCTGACAAAGCCGAAGCGGACCTTCTGCCAAGGGGTCTCGACATACCGGGGTTCAAACCGGGAGAGTGGGTCGATGCTGTCGTTACAGATCAGCAGATTGAAGACCTCAAAGCCCGAGGTCTCTTCGTCCAGCTATTGCATAAGGACGTAAACCAGCTCCTCAATGACTCAAAAGACAGCTATCCCACATATAGCGAGTTCAAGACAAATTTGGAAGCGGTCGCGCAGAATTATCCCAGTATAACAATGCTCGACACAATCGGTTACTCTTACGAGAACAGACCGATTCAGGCTTTGAAATTATCCGACAATCCCGGAACGGAAGAATCCGAGACGGAGGTTCTCTTCATCGGTCTAACGCACGCTCGTGAGTGGCCGAGTCTTACAACCTGCATGTTCATCATCGACAGTCTGACCTCGGCCTATGGCTCTGACGCCAATGTCACGGACATGGTTAATGAAAGAGAGATATGGTTTGTTCCCTGTCTCAATCCGGATGGTTATGTGTACACACGTGATGACGGCATAGACTGGAGAAAAAACAGAAGACCGTTTCCGGAATTCGGTACAGTCGGTGTCGACCTGAACCGTAATCACGGCGGCTCCTACGATGGTGCTGCCGAGGGTGAGTGGGGCTCGATGCTTGGAAGTATCACACACAATCCGGCTCAGTCAACATATTGCGGTCCTATGCCATTCTCCGAACCAGAAACACAGGTGGAGAGAGATTTCGTCCTGTCGCGGGATTTTACCTGCGGTATCTCCTACCACACCTACTCAGAACTTGTGCTGTGGGCATATGGATATTCCGAGGACGTTACACCTCCCAATAACCTCTATCTGATCAATCTTGGCAATGACATAGCCGATGTAATAACACAGCAGGACGGCACGGGGACATACGAGCCGACGCAGGCTTCAGGATTGTATCCCACTACCGGTGACGCTGTCGACTGGGCTTATGGATATCACCACTACATCGCCGGAGACGATATGGTCTTCTTCACGGTAGAGATCGGTCAGCAGTTCCAGCCACCAACCACAAGTTTGCCACAGATCCATCGCGAGAATTTCGATGGCGCCTGGGTTCTTTTGAATGAAGCCGATGATATCGAAACCGATCTTACACCCCGTGTAATACCCGCTGATCTGGGTTCCGATGAAAGCTCCGGTTCCGGTAATTATACCCTGGAATGGACGGAAAACAATCCGGGAGCACCCTGGACAGCTTGGCAGATAGATGAGCTTACCGACATGACTACGGTAACCGATGAACTCGACGGTTCCTCATCCCGGTTCCTGCTGGATGGATTTTCATTCTCAACTTCACGTTCTTACAGCGGGACACACTCGATACACTCAAGTTCGAACGAGAACACAGCGGTCGACGCTGCAACCACAATTCACCCATATCCTGTGCAGGATGGTGATTCACTCATCTTCCAGATATGGTATGACATAGAGATAGACTGGGATTTCGGTTATGCTGAAGTTTCCACAGACGGCCGTCAATATGATGTTCTCGAAACATACACAGGTTCCTCAAGTGGATGGGAGCGCAGAGCACTGTCTCTCGAGGATTATGAGGGTCAATCGGTGTTCTTCCGGTTCAGATATACGACAGACGAGTACACCACAGAAGAGGGCATGTATGTGGACGATGTATATCCAGCTGTATATTTCAGCTCAATCAGCACTCTCTCTTCTTCGACAACGACTACGGAATATGATGTCACAGGTAACTCAACCGGAGACTATTACTACCGGGTTCGCGCTATTAGTTCTCAGTGGGGCTGGTGTGATTTCAGCCAATTGAAAAAAGTTGAAGTTCTTAATGAAGGTACCGGTAGTATCACCGGCGTGGTATCAGATTCGGTATCCGGAGAACTTCTCACAGGCGCGCTTGTCGAGCTGTATGACGGGGTAACATTAGTGGCTTCGGATATCTCTGATATTGGCACATATTCCATTTCTGGTGTTGACACCGGAACATACGACCTGCAGGTCTCGATGACAAACTATGAGACCAAGACAATAACGGGTGTGCAGATACTGAGTCTCGATGTCACTCAGCAGGATGTTGAACTTGCATCAACCCTCGGTTCATTCTCCGGAACAGTCACCGATTCCGTTACAGGTGCACTCGTAGATGGCGCACTGGTTGAAATTCTCGATGGCGCTACGGTTATCGGTTCCGGAACAACCAGCTCCGGAGCATACTCTGTCGACAGCATCCCGGAAGGGACCTACGACATGCAGATATCTGAAACATATTATGAGACCAGAACAATTACAGGCGTGACCGCAATCGCAAGACAGGATGTAACGGTGGATGCAACTGTTGCGGCAAACTGGGGCTGCCTGTCCGGTGATGTTACAGATGCATTCTATGGAGGAGTGCTGGACAATGTTCTCGTTGAGGTTCTCGACGGCTCAACTGTAATGGGAAGTGATCTCACTGTGAACGGCGAGTTTTTGATAGACTCATTGATTGCGGGGATTTATGATGTTCGTGTGTCAGAGGATTACCACAAGACAGAGACCGTTACCGATATTTCGATCCCAGCTCGCGATACTACAGAAGCCGATATAGACATGGATCCGGCCTGGGGTTTTGTTGCGGGTTATGTCACGGATTCTTCGACAGGAACACCGATTACAACGACACTCGTCGGAATATTCTCCGGCACAACCGAGATAGACTCCGATTCGACTGATATTGACGGATTATATACTGTAGACTCGCTCTTGGAGGCTGAGTATACAGCATCTGCCTATGCGGATGGTTTTATCGCAAAGATTGACGTTGATTTCGAGATCGTCGCTCCCGGCACTACATTCGTCAATTTCGAACTGGTTGCCGAATATGTATGCGGTGATGTTGATGGTAACCCCGGTATCGACATAGACGATCCTGTATTTCTTATCGACTATGTGTTTACAGGAGGTCCCGAGCCTGAACCATTTCCTGAAATCGGGGATGTTGACTGCTCAGGTTTTGTTGACATTGATGATATCGTTTATCTGATACAGTATATCTTTGCAGGTGGTCCTCCACCCTGCGATTGCTGATTTGTTTTGAAGATATGCTTGATTGATAGAATGGATATGACACACAGCAACTGAACGACTTCATGCCATTCGGCTTAGGAGAGTGAAAAGTGAAAAGGTACCATCCACCAACAGTGATATTGCTGATACTTGCAATTGTACTATGTCTTTCCATCTCTGCCGGTTTCGCGGCAACCAAACAGGCTGCAAAGGATCAACTACGCACCGCATTCCCCGGTGTAAGGTTCTACGAACAGGGAGACAGAATCACCCGAGTATTCGGCAAAAAGATCGGATTTGGTACATCACCGGAAACATCCGCAGACCAATTCATATCGGAATACGCATCATTGTTCAATACACGATATGCCGATCTGTATCCCGAAAGCCGAACAGCATCAAAAGCTCATACCATACCGGTCATGTACAACCGGGAGACAGGTCAGTATAAATTCACTCTTGTCTGCTACAGCCAGTATCGGGATGATGTCCCCGTTTTCAGGGGTGAACTGCGGGTGCTTGTCAAGAATGAACCGGGCAATCCGGTAGTACACACATCCTCGGCTCTGCGTAATCTCGGAGATTTTCAGGCTGCCAACAAGGGCGGAGTGGATTTTGAGATTGGCAAAATAGTTGCGAGATCGACGAATCCGGATATGGTACGCTTCGGAGAACCGCGTACGGTTATCTGGGCGGGTTATGATGATATTCGGTCAAAACCTCGCCTTGCTGTCGAATTTACAGGGTTTGGCGATGAAGGCCAGCGCTGGTTGTTCGTCACAGATGGTCTTACCGGTGAACTTCTCTACAGCGAAGATTTGATTGTCTTTGAGGATATATCCGGAACAGTAACCGGAATGGCTACAACCGGAGATGCCGCCGAGCATTGCGAGTTGGAATTACAGACTCCGATGCCATACCAGAGAGTGTATATCGGTTCTGATATTGTCTATAGCGATTCGAGCGGTAATTATGTTATAGACGGCGGTTCGGGGACCGCAATCGTTGAATCGGAAATCAGGGGTCAGTATTTCCGTGTATACAATAACGATGGCTCGGAAGCTCTTCTTGCAGACACAGTGACTCCACCGGCCAGCGTCAATTTTATCTTCAATCCGAGCAATTCTACAGAACAGGAACGCGCCGAGGTTAATGGTTATGTGCAGGCTAATATCGTACGCGATATGGCGCTCTTGCAGAATCCCGCATACCCGGGCATTTCGACACAGAGCGAATTCCCAATCTATGTCAACCGTGATGACTATTACTGCCCCGGCAATGCATGGTATGATCCAGGCGACGAATCCATAAATTTCTGTCTTGCAGGTGGTGGACATCCCAACACAGCATGGTCAGGGATTATACATCATGAATACGGACATCATCTGGTGAACATGGCTGGAAGCGGTCAGGACCAGTATGGAGAGGGAATGGCTGACATATCTGCCATAATGATTTCGGATGAATCAGGAATCGGCTACGGCTTCTACGGAGACTGTGAAGATCCATTGAGAGATGCTGACAACAACTACCAGTATCCATGCACCGGAGAAGCGCACGACTGCGCCCATCTTCTCACCGGCTGTTACTGGGATACTCGTAATGCATTGATTGCATCCCAGCAGAATCCATCCTCCGATGAATACCTATTGATTCTCAGAAATCTCTCTATCAATGCAATCCTTCTTCACACCGGTTCAACAATTACACCGCAGATCACAATAGACTGGTTGACTCTGGATGATGATGACGGTAATCTCGATAACGGTACTCCACACTATCCCGAGATTTGCGCGGGATTCGGCGCTCATAACATGGATTGTCCGGAGCTTTCATTGATCTTGTTCGAATATCCGGATGGACGCCCCGAGGTAATTGCTCCGAATGCAGGTACGACTTTCACTGTCATCGTAAATGCCAATACTGAATATCCTGTCTCTGGTACCGGTGCAATATACTACTCAGTAGATGGTGGAGCGTTCGTTCAGGGAACGATGGTCGAGACATCACTTAACGAGTATGAAGCCACATTACCAGCAACGAATTGCGGATCAACACTCGAATATTATATCGCTGCTGACGCTGACGGAAGCGGAACCGTGTACGATCCATCTGATGCACCGAGTACAGCCTATTCGGTTGTAATCGCTACCGATCAAATCGTGGCATTCGAGGATGATTTCGAAACCGACAAAGGCTGGACAGCGGAGGGACTCTGGGAGCGTGGTACGCCGACAGGAGAAGGCGGGGATTACGGCAACCCGGATCCATTGGGTGCATACGAAGGCTCGAATGTCTTTGGATACAATCTCAATGGAGATTATGCAAACAATCTCTCCGAAACACACCTGACAAGTCCGGCTATAGACTGCTCGGCTCTGTCGGGAGCAAGATTGAAATTCTACCGTTGGCTTGGTGTCGAGCAGCCGGATTACGACCATGCCTACATCAAGATCAGCACGAACGGTACAAGCTGGACCGTTATCTGGGAGAACACAGAAGAGATTGCAGATAACGCGTGGCAGGAAATCGAGATGGATATCTCATCCTATGTTGACGGCGAGGAAACGGTATATCTCCGGTTCACTATGGGTGAGACGGACGGTGGATGGCGTTACTGCGGATGGAATATTGATAACCTGTCAATATCGGCGTATGAGTGCGACACTCCGCAGGATACGGACCTTGATGGAATTCCCGATGATGAAGACAACTGTCCACTCGTACAAAATCCGGAACAGGATGATTCCGATTCCGATGAATTCGGCGATCTCTGCGACAATTGCCCCGATAACTATAATCCGGAACAGACGGATATTGATGAAGATGGAACCGGTGATTCGTGCGATACCTGCATCGATACCGATGATGACGGATATGGCGATCCCGGATACGCCGGCAACACCTGCGATACCGACAATTGTCCGGATACTCCGAACCCGGATCAGGCAGATTCCGACAGCGATGGAATCGGCGATCTGTGTGATCTCTGCCCGAACGAGTCCGGCGAATCATGCTGCAATCCGGTGACAGGTAATCAGGCTCCTGAAGTCCTCTCAGGTAACTCTGTTGAGTTGACTCCGGGTGAATCATTCGAATATGTTATCTCAATTTCGGATGGCAACTGTGACGGCTCCGGTCTGTCGATGTGGGTCGAGGACCTTCCCGCCTGGTGCCAGATGACTGATTCGACCGTTTCAGGCACTGCGGAATGTGATTATGAGAGTACCTTATTCTCAGTAATCGTCTCCGATGGATCTCTTGATGATACGGTTGTCGTGAGTATAGATGTTGACCACTCAAACGATGCTCCTGAGATTGTTCAGGAGGATGCTGCTGATATAAGAAGCGGTCTTGGTTTCCAATTCTGCCCGCAGATAACCGACCCGGATGACACTCTTCACACAATCGAGTACATTGAACACCCCGATTGGCTGGAGATTGTCGATGACTGCCTCTCCGGTAATGCTCCATTCGAATTGAGCACTGATTCGGTAACAGTTATCGTTCAGGATTATTGCGGTGCCGATACGATGTCATTCGAGATAGCGACACACATGTGCGGTGATGTCAACCGTGACGGTGAAATCGACATCGATGATGTTGTCTATCTGATAGACTACATTTTCACATCGGGTCCCGAACCGCTGCCAATGGATTCAGGCAATATCGACTGTGAGGGTGAAATTGATATTGATGATGTTGTTATGGAGATAGCATATATATTTGCCGGCGGTACGGCACCGTGCACAGGCTGCAAATAGACACGGAGGCAATTCGTATAGACGATAGAGGAATTCAGTTTCCTCTACATTCTAATTCAAAAACCAAAGCTTCGATTATTCGAAGTCAAAACCGAATATTAACATAGCCGGCATAGAAACCGGTTTCAGATAGCTGTAAGATTAAACTGGAAGGTGAAACATGATTGGCAAACGAGCGGTAATACTGACATCTTTGATCCTGCTCGCCGTTTTCTCAATCGCAACCGCGGGAGAGACCTATTTCAAATTCAGGGTCTCATCCCCGGATGAACTTGCGAAACTGACTCGGGTAATCTCCATTGACAATGTCAAGGACAATGAGGTCTTTGCATACGCCAACGAAAAGGAACTTCTCGAGTTTGAAAGCTTCGGCTACTCCTACGAGGTTTTACCGCGTCCGAGCACGCTGATTCAACCCAAAATGACTGATACAAAAGACGGAATGCGCGATTGGGATGCATATCCCACGTATGAAGCCTATGTCAGCATGATGTACCAGTTCGAGACCGATTATCCGAGTATCTGTGAAGTATTCAGTATCGGGCAGTCCGTTGAAGGCAGAGAGATTCTGTTTGCGAAAATCTCCGACAATGTCTCCACAGAGGAAGCCGAACCGGAGGTTATGTATACCGCTACCATGCACGGTGATGAGACTGTGGGATATGTTAACACTCTCCGTTTTATTGACTCGCTGCTTGTATCATACGGTATGGATTCCCGAATCACCAATATGGTGGACGAGATGGAGATATGGATCAATCCTCTCGCGAATCCGGATGGAACGTATGCAGGCGGTAACAGTAGCGTTTACGGAGCAACCCGCTATAACGCGAACTACGTTGACCTGAATCGTAATTTCCCCGATCCGGAGGACGGACAGCATCCTGATGGCAACGCATGGCAGGTCGAAAATATCGCCATGATGACCATTGGTGAACAACAGAGATTTGTTATATCGGCAAATTACCACGGCGGCGCTGAGGTTATGAACTATCCCTGGGATACCTGGGCTCAAAGGCATGCCGATGACTCCTGGCTGCAGTATATCTCCCGCCTCTATGCAGACACAGCTCAAGCATACAGCACAAGCGGCTATCTGGATGATTATAATAACGGGATTACCAACGGTTATGACTGGTACACGATCTCTGGTGGTCGTCAGGACTATATGACCTATTTCCGGGGTGGCAGAGAGGTCACGATGGAGATCTCGAGTAACAAGCTTCCGAGTGCAAGCACTCTCCCGAATTACTGGGACTGGAACAAGAGATCAATGTTCACCTACCTCGAGAATGCACTGTATGGAGTATATGGAACGGTTACGGATTTGAATACCGGTCTGCCGATTGACGCGGTGGTTCATGTTCTAAACCATGATGAGGACTCATCCCGCGTCTTTACCGATCCCGATTTCGGTGACTATTACCGTTTGCTCTATTCCGGTATATATGACCTTCAATTCACCGCACTGGGTTATCTTCCAACAACTGTGGAGGATGTCGTTGTCGTCACCGGGTCGTCAACTCTGTTGAACGTACAGCTCGAACCGCTTCCCGATGAACCGGTCCTCTATTTCGTAAGTCAGGATGCCGGACTGGTCAATCCGGGTGAATCCCAACCAATGTATATCACTCTAAAGAACGAGGGAGCGGGTGACGCTACCAATACTTCGGGAGAACTTCACAGTGATGATACATATATCACAATAACGCAGAACACCTCCCTCTATCCCACTATAGATGAACTCGGTGGACAGGAAACCTCGATTTCAGCATATCAATTTGATGTCGATGCCTCATGTCCATTGTATCACAGTGCCGAATTCGACCTATACCTTACCGCAGATGGCGGTTATGAGGACACGGTATCATTCTCGCTTACCATCGGTCAGCAGATGGAGGATTTCGAGACGGGTAATTTCCTTTCATATCCGTGGGAGTTCGACGGTGATCTGGACTGGACAATTACAAGCTCGGAACAATATGACGGTGCCTACTCGGCCAGATCCGGCGCGATTACACACTACCAGACATCAGAGTTGATTCTTGAATTGAATATAAACTCAGCCGGAGATATATCGTTCTACTACAAGGTTTCATCCGAGAGTGGCTACGATTACCTCCAGTTTTACATCGATGATGTACTCCAGGACGAATGGGCCGGTACTGTCGACTGGACGGAAGCATCCTATTCCGTTTCAACCGGCGCTCATGAATTCAAGTGGATTTATGATAAGGATGGTAGCCAATCGGACGGAAGCGATTGCGGCTGGATCGATAACATCATATTCCCGAACTCCAGCCCGGTACTCAAGATTGTAACGACGTCCCTTCCGGATTGGACCGAAGGTATCTACTACGAGCAACAGCTCGAATCTGAGGGTGGCGAAGGCTCGAAAGACTGGGTGGATGTGTACGACGATCTTGACGGAACAGGGCTTTCCCTGTCAGCGGATGGTATCGTATCAGGCACACCCACAACCACCGGTACAATCTCATTTACAGCACAGGTCGGAGACCAGGCCGGCGCAAGTACTGAGAAGCTCTTCTCAATCGACATAAATGAGACACCATCCATAACAACGACCTCTCTCCCCAACTGGACTGTCGGCGAAGAATATTCCGAACAGTTAACGGCAACGGGGGGAACGGGTGACAGAATATTCTCGGACCTGAATGACGATCTGTCGGGGACCGGTCTGATGATTACCAACCATGGGCTTGTTTCCGGAACGCCTGCCTCCGAAGGTTTGGTAAGCTTCACAGCTCATGTTGAGGATACAATTGGAGCTTATGGCGAAACATTATTCTCGTTTACAGTCAATCCCGCAGTCGATATCACTACCGATCCGACTCTTCCAACAGCGACAACGGGCGAGGAATACTCAATCACCCTCGAATCGACCGGTGGAACGGGTGCTCGCGCATGGACTGATCTGAACGATGACCTGAGCGGAACCGAGTTTTCCCTGACGGTGCAGGGAGTTCTCTCCGGCACTCCCACAGTCGAGGATACGATTGTATTCACCACTCACGCTCAGGATCAGGTCGGCGCATACGATGAACTCGAATTCACACTCGTGGTCGAACTCGGTTACGTTTTCGGTGATGCGAACTTCTCCGGTGAGGTGGATATCGATGATGTTGTCTACCTTATCTCCTATCTGTTCAGCTCCGGTCCGGAACCGATTCCGCTTGAAACCGGTGATGTTAACTGCAGCGGTTTTATTGACATCGACGATGTCGTATTCCTGATCGATTATTTGTTCGCGGGTGGTCCCGCCCCCGAATGCTGATCCAATAGATAGTTTCACCTTCAAGGGAGTTCGGAAACGAACTCCCTTTTTTTATTCTCCACATTTATTTGTTTTCCATTTCGAAAATCGGGGCGGTTTCGTATCTTAAGCGATCATTTGCTTACGGAGGTCAGTTTGACATCATTTTTCGGGAAACAACTCCCGATAATCATCGCATTCTTTGCCGGATTGGTAATGATTATAGCGTTCTTTTCCGGGGAAGAGAATGTCTCCGCATTTTCGCAGGAACAGCTTGTCTGGGTCACAATAGTAGCCGGATTCGCCCTCCTTCTCGGTGTGGTTTCGATTACCCGCGTCTCTGTCAACAGCGTCCGGCAGAAAAAGAAAGACTGGCCCTACAAAATTGTACTGCTCGTATTCCTCGCAGCCTCCACGATAGGAGCGGTTTTTGAGGGAACAGAGCGGGGCACGGTCTACGACTGGCTCTTTCAGAATATGAACGCACCGATGATGTCGACCATGTTTTCGATGCTTGCCTTTTTCATAGCCTCTGCCGCCTACAGAGCGTTCCGTGCACGCACGATCGAGGCTACGATCCTCCTTATCACGGCGACAATCGTTATGCTCGGACGGGTTCCGATGGGACAGGTGATATACTCACATCTCCCCGGAATCACCGATTGGATAATGAACTATCCCAATCTCTCGGTGCAGCGGGGAATCATTATCGGAGCCGCTCTCGGAGCGGCCAGCATGTCACTAAGGATAGTACTCGGTATTGAACGAACATACCTCGGGAGATCATAGAGTGGTTCAGAGATTAACACAGTTACTGAGCCGCATCGACCGGAGGATAGTGTTTCTTGTCGTGTCACTGTCCGTGATTATTCCCCTGATTATCGAGCTTCCACTTCCAATCCCGATTGCACCCGAATCACGAAAATTATTCGAGCGCGTGGAGGAAATTCCGGACGGTTCACGTGTAATTCTGACCTTTGATTACTATCCCTCCACACTCGCGGAAACCGAACCGATGTCGGTCGCAGCTCTCAGGCATCTGTGGCGAAAGGACATGAAGATCGTAACGCTCTCGACGGTTGGAACCGGGGGTCCGAATATTGCGGACAGGGTTATGGCTACGCTCGCGGAGGAATTCGACAAGGAATATGGTATAGATTATGTCAACCTCGGTTACAAGGCAAACTATCAGGCTGTGCTTCTCGGACTCGGAAAGTCGATCCGTTCGATATATCCGACAGATTTCTACGGCACTCCGCTTGATTCAATTCCACTGATGCGTGATATCGACGATTACGGTGCATTCGAGTTCATTTACATCGTGTCTGACAACGGTATAGTCGACTACTGGATCGGTCTCGTAAATGCACAGTACGGGATTGAGATGGGTGCCGGTGTTACCGCCGTAATGGCTCCCAAGTTCTATGCGTATGTTCGCGCCCAACAATTGATCGGGCTGCTCGGTGGAATGAAGGGTGCGGCGGAATACGAGGAACTGATCGGCCACAAAGCTCTGGCGACATCGGGCATGGGTGCACAGTCAATGGTACACATTGCAATCATTGTATTTATTATACTCGGTAATGTTTCCTTCTTCCTTGGAAGGAGGAAAAGTTGACACCGAACCTGATTCAGTTCCTTGAACTCTCGGTTGCGGGATTTCTTACGCTCTGCATCTTTTCGTTTCTCTACAAGGACAATCCATTCTACAGACTTGCAGAACACATCTATGCAGGTCTATCGGCGGGGTACTATGCGGGATTGATATGGCACTCGGTCATAGTCCAGCAATTATGGATTCCCATCACCGATGAGGGGAAATTCGTGCTGATAATCCCCGGGATTCTCGGTCTGTTGATGTTTACGCGGTTCTCGAAAAACCTCACCTACCTGTCGCGTGTCTCGATAGCGTTTGTGATGGGTAATACGGCGGGTATCACACTGATGCAGCAACTTCACGGATACGTACTGCCTCAGACGCGAGACACTATAGCCGGTCTTCTCGGAGGTGATGGTACAGCGGCGATGATCGGAGCATGGGTAATCTTTGTGGGAGTCGTATCGACACTCATCTATTTCTACTTCTCCAAGGAACACAAAGGCGTGCTCGGCGTTACAGCCAGAATTGGAATAGTATTCATAATGATCTCTTTCGGCGCTCATTTTGGGTACACGGTAATGGGGCGAGTTTCACTTCTGATTGGAAGATTTCAGTTCCTGATGCGAGACTGGCTTCACCTGATAAATTAGTTGCGATTCGATATTGCTGAGGGTATTATGTGCGTTACCCTTTTTCGGAGAGGTATTCCGTTTTGAAAATCGTCATCCCCGTAGCCGGAACCGGCACCAGACTGAGACCGCACACTTTCAACCAGCCGAAAGCCCTGCTGGATGTAGCAGGCAAGCCTGTACTGGGACATATTCTGGACAGGATATCATCACTTAAAGCATCCGAAATCACACTTGTCACGGGTTTCCTTTCGGACAAAATTGAGAAATATGCCAAAGAAAAATATAACGGTAAAATAAGTATCGTTGAGCAGAAAACACTCCTCGGAATAGGATACGCCGTCTATCTCGGTATCGGAGAAACGGTTGACGAGGATATTCTCGTGATTCTGGGTGATACAATTGTCGAAACCGATCTGAATGAGTTAATAGGATCAGAATACAACACCCTCGGCGTTCATCCCGTTGATGATCCCTCAGAATTCGGCATTGCCGAGGTAACCGAGAATCGTGTCAAGGAAGTCGTTGAAAAGCCGAAATCGAGTAATAGCAAACTGGCTCTCGTTGGCGTCTATTATTTCACAGAGCCTGCTCGATATCGTGAGTGTTTCGAATACATTCAGGAAAAGGGGATTCGTACAGGCGGCGAATTACAGATCACCGATGTTATAGCCCGAATGATTGAAACCGGCTCTGAATTCAGGGCACGTGAAATCGGCGACTGGTATGATTGTGGAAAACCGGAAACTCTTCTCGAAACAAACCGCCACCTTTTGTCCTCCCGGGATGGTGATTTGCCACCCGATATGGAAGACTGTGTAACGATCCCTCCGGTTTTACTTTCTCATGATTCGGTTTATAGAAAATCGGTGATAGGACCGCACGTATCCGTAGGATCCGGTTGCTCAATTACGAATAGTATAATCAGTGATTCGATTATCTCAGATGGCGTGGTGATGAACAACTGCATCTTTACAAAATCGATTGTGGGAAAAGATACAAAACTCACAGGGACCGAGAAAATCGTCAATATTGGCGATAATACTGAGATTATGATTTGAATTTCCATATAGTTGTACGAATATAGCATTGATTTGATCGGAGGCGATGATGGGGGACAAAACATTTCTTTTCACCTCGGAGTCCGTTACAGAGGGACACCCCGATAAAATATGTGACCAGATTTCAGATGGCGTACTGGACAGTGTTCTCGCAGATGATCCCAATGGACGAGTGGCGTGCGAGACATTTGTTACAGTCGGGCTGGTAATTGTCGGCGGAGAGATTACCACAACAACTTATGTCGACATAAACAAGCTTGTCAGGGAGATAGTCCGAAACATTGGCTATGACAAACCGGAGTACGGCTTCAATTACCAGACATGTGCGATACTGAATGCTATCGGAAGTCAGTCACCGGATATCGCGCAGGGAGTCGATACGGGAGGCGCGGGCGATCAGGGATTGATGACCGGATATGCTTCCGATGAAACCGACGAACTGATGCCGATGCCGATCATGCTCGCCCACAAGCTCTCACGAAGGTTAGCCACCGTAAGAAAAGAGAATCTCCTTCCCTATCTTGGACCGGATGGCAAGTCACAGGTTACGGTTGAGTATGTCAACGGCCAACCGAAACGCATTCATACCGTACTGATCTCAACTCAGCACACAGTTGAAATTCTCGACTATATCAAGACAGCGATAACCGAGAACTCGATACAGCAGATAATTGAAGCCGTTGTAAAACCGGTACTTCCCGAGCATCTGGTCGATGAGAATACCCGTTATCTTGTCAATCCGACCGGCAAATTTATTATCGGCGGTCCTCAGTCCGATACCGGCATGACCGGTCGAAAAATAATCGTGGATACATACGGTGGTATGGCAACCCATGGTGGTGGGGCTTTCTCCGGTAAGGATCCGACCAAAGTGGACCGCTCAGCCGCATACATGGCAAGATACATCGCGAAAAACATAGTCGCATCCGGTGTCGCAAGGAAATGCACTATCCAACTGGCCTACGCCATAGGTGTGGCGGAACCAATCTCCGTTGCGGTCTGGACCGACAACACATCGGACCTCGCTGACAACAAACTCTCGGAAATTGTAAGGAAGCAATTTGATTTGACACCGAAGGGAATTATTGATACACTCGATCTTCTAAAGCCCATATACCGAAATACCGCCGCGTACGGTCATTTCGGGCGTGAGGAAGAAGGATTTTTCTGGGAGAAAACAGACAGGGCTAAAGACATAGCAAAGGAAATGTGATATGGCAACCAAGAAGTATGATGTCAATAATCTGCGACTCGCCAAAGCCGGCAAGCAGAGAATTGACTGGGCGGCTCAGTACATGCCGGTACTCAAACTCATAACCGAGCGCTTCAAGAAACAGAAACCACTCAAAGGTCTCCGTATCGGAGCCTGCCTGCATGTAACAACTGAAACCGCCAATCTGATGAAAACCCTCAAAGCCGGTGGTGCGGATGTCGCTCTGTGTGCATCCAATCCGCTGTCGACTCAGGATGATGTCGCGGCATCTCTGGTCAAAGACGAGAAAATCTCGGTTTACGCCGTTAGAGGCGAGAACCGGAAAGTATATTACGATCATGTCTTCTCTGTTATAGATAGAAAACCACACCTCACTATGGATGACGGCTGTGATGTCGTCTCAACCCTTCACGCCAGGCGCAAGGAGTATCTTGGTGATGTAATGGGTGGAACCGAGGAAACCACGACAGGTGTAATCAGACTGCGTGCTATGGAGAAGGACAGCGTACTCGGTTATCCGATCATTGCGGTGAATGATTCAAACACCAAGCATCTCTTTGATAACCGCTACGGTACCGGACAGTCAACGATTGACGGTATCCTGCGTGCAACCAATTTCCTTCTCGCCGGATCAACTATGGTCGTTGCCGGTTACGGATGGTGCGGTCGCGGAGTGGCCATGCGAGCGCGCGGACACGGCGCGAACGTGATTGTTACCGAGATCAATCCCCTGAAGGGTCTTGAGGCTATCATGGATGGTTTCCAGGTAATGCCGATGTCTCAGGCCGCAAGAATCGGGGATGTTTTCGTAACCCTGACCGGCAACCTTCATGTTATCCGTCCGGAACACTTCAAGAAGATGAAGGACGGTGCGCTGGTCTGCAATTCCGGGCATTTCAATGTCGAACTCGATCTCGTGGGACTCAAGAAGATGTCGAAGAAAGTACGCGAGGTACGACCCCTCGTCGAAGAATACTCCCTGCCCGGTGGCAAACGGGTTAATATTCTCGGTGACGGCCGCCTTATCAACCTCGCAGCCGCAGAGGGACACCCTGCAATGGTTATGGATATGTCATTCGCAAATCAGGCTCTCTCCGTTGAGTATCTTGCAAAGCATCACAAAAGCCTGAGTAATCGTGTCTATGGTGTACCGGAGAAAATTGACTCCAATATATCCAGCCTGAAGCTGAGATCGAAAGGTGTCAAGATTGACCGTTTGACTAAAGAGCAGGTTAAATATCTCAGCTCATGGCAGGAAGGCACCTAAGAAGTCCACAATATGCTAACTTGATGCCCCGGTATTCGCCGGGGCGTTTTTATGCTGCGCTGTCAGGAACCCCTTCCTAACAGCAGATAAATGTTTCCTACCCGTACCAAACACTCACCATATTAAAAATGATGTTAAGCCAGACTTTTTTGAATCATTTCCCCGCTAAGTGAATCCTATTTACAAACGAAACAAAACAATCGGAGGCTTAATGGGAATGAGCAGCATACTGAATATTGTAATAGGAATACTGATCGGAATAGTGATTACCATGATTGCAGTTAAAGTTCTGATGCCGAGACTGATGCTCAGGACACACGAAAGTCTGCATGACCTCTCTACTACTGTTGATATGATTTCCACAAACGCCACGAACAGCGGATGGCAGGTACCAAAAATCTATGATATACAAAATACACTGGCCAAAGCCGGATATACGGAAATGACTGAGTTGCAGGTCGTTTCCATGTGCGAACCGGACCATGCCTACTCGATCCTGCAGGATGATGATAACAAGATGGTATCGGGCATCATGCCATGCAGAGTTGGAGTTTACAGAACCGGCGACGGTAAGGTTATGGTCTCTCAGATGAATGTCGGGTTGGTCAGCAGGTTATTCGGCGGGAAGATAGCCGAAGTGATGGGAAAGGTAGCGAAACAGGAGAGAGAAATCCTGCAGGGTGTTATTTCCGGGTGATATCCAACTAATTATTTGACAATTCCTCCTTTGCACTACTTAATGTCCCCGGCAGAGATGCCGGGGACTCTTCTTATGAACAAATACTACGATTCAAACAGAGATATGTGGGACGACTTCGCCGAGCTTCACAAGAATTCGGAGTTCTACGATCTCGATGGCTTCAGAGCCGGTAAATCGACACTCTACGATTTTGAACTTGCAGATCTCGGAGATGTTGCGGGCAAATCACTACTCCACCTGCAATGTCATTTCGGCCTCGACACCCTCTCATTTGCGCGTCTCGGTGCGAAGGTTACCGGTGCGGATTTCTCACCGAAAGCGATACGGATCGCCAGATCTATCGCTGAAGAGCTTTCAATAGATGCGCGATTTATCGAGTCAGAAGTCCACAGACTACCCGAAAATCTCGATGATTCTTTCGACATAGTATATACATCAGCGGGAGTACTCTGCTGGCTGAAAGACCTGAAAGGCTGGGGGAAGGTTGCGGCACACTTTGTCAAACCGGGTGGATTCTTCTACATTCGAGAGTTCCACCCGTTCGCTCATGTGTTTGATGACGAGAGTGAACCAACCGAAAAACCACGCCTCAGATACCCGTATTTCCCCCATGAAAAACCGATGCGATTCGATGATCCGGGATCTTATGCGAGCAAGAACGATCCGACTGTATATACAAGCTACGAGTGGTCACACCCAATGTCTGAGATCGTGAACTCGCTGACAAACGCGGGATTGACGATTGAGTCACTGAATGAATTCAATTTCAACACTTACAATTCACATCCCTGGCTAAAACAGAGTGAGGATGGTTTCTGGAGATATCCGGATATGGAGGGTGGAATGCCTCTGATGTTCTCGATACGGGCGAGAAAGCCGCTTGCTTAATCCTCTTTCTTCTCGAAGCTGAACAGTTTCAACTCACCACGCGAATTGAATATGCTGTAACTCGGTTCAAACCACGTCTTGAAACCGCCCTGAAGATACCGTACATTTGTTATTCCGAGATCGAATAGAGCTTTTGCGGAGAGCATGGTAATCTCCTCAAACCTTAACAATAACTACACTTCCGGGTTGATTCCGGCAAACAAGAAAACCATAACGGTGAAAATCGGGAGAGTGTTTACTTCTCTCTCGAATAAACACCGATAAGCTGACCGCCACCAAGAATATGACCCTGCATTGCAGTCTCGATCTGTTGTTTCGATACTTTTCCCGTAAGATTCAACTTGGAATCGAGTGCGAAGATCTTGAAGACGTAACGATGTGTTCCGGAGGGCGGGCACGGTCCGCCATACCCGTATTTGCCGAAGTCGTTTACACCATGACGAGCGTGATTGTTGAGTATCTCGGCATTTGCGATGCCTTCCGGCAGACGAGTAGCCTCCTGTGGGATATTGAAAAGCACCCAGTGTACCCAGGTTTTTGACGGTGCATCGGGATCATCACATATTATGGCGAGAGAATGTGTCCCGGGCGGCACATTGCCCCATGCGAGTGGTGGAGAGATATTCTCTCCGTCGCACGTATATTTGGTTGGAATCGTGTCCCCTTCCTCGAAAGCGACACTCGTTAACTCAATTGCCATAGTTGCCTCCTCTACCGATTCAACAGTATTATTCTCAACACTATCAGATTCATCTCTCTTCTCTCCGCACGCGCAGGCCGCAGACAATAAAACCAATACGGCCAAAATAGCAATACCCTTCAACCGCATAACATCTCCTGTCCGTCACTGCTTTATGTCAAACCATATATAAGCATCAACATTGATTTCGACAACATCCAACACCGCCTTTTCTGATAACAGACTATTCCATAAGATAGAACACACATTTTCATCGAATCAGTATAATATCCCATTAAGTCTTATTAACCATACAAAATGCAGACCCGCCACAATTAGCGCCTTCGTAATACGCTGAACAACAAAGCATTATACGCACCAATATAAGGAATCGAAATCGTCCCAAAGCCCTTATATGACTTGCTAAAACTGCGATTTACACTATATTACGAAAGTACAATTTACTACGATTACCTTCCGAATTTTCGGAATCTTTTTTAGCGCAATAGAGTGATAGGAGACCGAATGAAACACGCCAGACAACCTTTGCTCGCGTTTCTGCTAATAATAGTATGTGCTGCATTTCTCTATGCTGAACAGGATGAAATACACCATCCCGAATCAATCGGGCTGACTCCGGAGGAGATGACCCGTCTTGATGAGATCGGAATGATGCATCAGCCGACCGACCCCCCAACCGGTGGATTTATCCGCAACCCCGGCGAGTGGGAACCCTCGGAGGGTGTCATAATCCGCTGGACCCTCGGAATACCGTACGATCTGGTTGCTGAATACTCCAACACCGTCACTGTCTGGACAATCTGTGGAAGCAGTTCAGCCCAGTCGAGTGCGGAGAGCGCTTATCAGGCAAACGGTGTCAACATGGACAACTGCGAGTGGATTATTGCAACCACTAATACCTACTGGACAAGGGATTACGGTCCCTGGTTCATATTCAACGATGAGAGCATGGAAATCGTCGATCATGTCTACAACCGCCCGAGACCGTATGATGATCTCATTCCATCCGTTATCGGTTCGGAATGGGGTATGGCAGTCTATGGCATGGACCTTACAACAACCGGCGGCAACCATATGTCGGACGGTCTCGGTATCTCGATGTCAACCGAGTTGGTGTATAATGAAAACCCCGGTTTGAGTGAAGCGGAAGTCGATGCTATCATGCTCGAGTACCTCGGTAACGACTATGAGGTTCTGGGATATATAGAATCCGGTGGAATTCATCATATCGACTGCTGGGCCAAGTTTCTCTCTCCGTCCACAATTCTTGTGAAAGATGTCCCGACCGGAAGCTCCAGCTATACCCTTCTTAACAACCGCGCTGAATACCTGTCAGGATTAACATCTTCATGGGGAGAACCATACAACATAGTGCGCGTCTACTGCCCCTATGGCACAGCCTACACGAATTCCATAATACTCAACAACAAGGTCTTCGTACCAACCTTCAACTCCTCGTGGGATGATTCCGCTCTCGCGGTATATGAGAATGCCATGCCCGGTTATGAGGTAATCGGTTTTGATGGTTCTTGGCTCGATGATGATGCGATCCATTGCAGAGCAATGGGTGTCCCCGACCGTGAAATGCTGCGCATACATCATGTTCCCCTGCATGATACGGAGGACACACTAAATGCGAGGCAGGTAAAGATTGTAATTCAGGACTGCTCGGCAACCGGATTGATAACTGATTCGCTTAAAGTCTATTACAGTGTGGATGGCGGCGCTTATAATTCGCTCCTGCTATCGGCAACTGCTCATCCCGATACATTCGAAACCTCCATCCCGGTTCAGCCGCTCGGCTCTGAGGTCCGCTATTTCATAAAAGCTGCGGATAACTCCGGCAGAGTGGAGACACATCCATTTATCGGTGAGACATGGGCACACGAGTATGAGGTCCTGCTGGTGAATGATCCCCCGCAGTTTTCCACTGTCGATCCACAGACAGTAACCGAGGGAGATTCGCTCTATTTCAGCGTGATTGCAGTTGATCCGGATGGTACTACACCGACTCTGGATGCGATCAATACACCCGACAACTCATCCTTTGCAGACAATGGCAACGGTATCGGGTATTTCACATTCACACCGACATTCGAACAGGCTGGTATATACTATCCCAAGTTCATTGCTACCGACGGTTTCGAGGATGACACCATGACCGTCACAATAACAGTTCAAAATGTTAATCTGCCACCAACCATGACTGAGGTGGCATCGGATGAAGTCGATGAGGGACAGACAATCAGCTTCTATGTGTTCGCGGATGATCCCGATGGTACCGATCCGGATATCATCTGTGAGGGGCTGCCGGATAATGCGACATTCACCGACTATGGAAACAGCACCGGTCGATTCGTCTTCAGTCCCGATTACTTCCAGGAGGGAATATATCCTCTGACGTTCATTGCTGACGACGGTGAGTATGCAGACACGCAGTATGCGGATATAACGGTTAATGATATCAATCTGCCGGTAGAGGTTATTGAGCCGGATACCATGTTCTGCCGCAATACTCAGGAGTTCTCTTACTATCCGGAGATCAACGACGCGGATGACACCGTATTCACCATTACATACAGCGACTATCCCGCATGGATGAGTATAACAGATGACACTCTGACAGGGGTAGCGCCGGATCTGTATGAGGCGTTGAGAATTGGAGTTACAGTTGCCGATGAGACCACCTCTGACAGTACCGATTTCATCCTGTTCGTTTACACCTGCGGTAATGCGGATGGTGTCGGAGAGATCGATATCGACGATGTCGTCATGTTGATTGACTTCGTATTCACAGGCGGTGTTGCGCCATATCCGCTTGAGGTTGGTAATGTGGATTGCCTCGATGATATCGACATCGATGATATAGTCTACCTGATTGCATACATTTTCACAGGCGGACCGGCACCGTGCGCGGACTGTCCCTGATTGATTCTATAGATCATAGATGACAACACAAAACGCGCAGGTTATAACGACCTGCGCGTTTTTCTTTCAATTAACCTAAACTTGCTTATAGTTTATTCAAAATACCATTGGCAATAACTGAAGCCGCCTTAGCCAACTCCTCTTCCGTATGAGCCAGACTGACAAACATGACCTCATACCCGGACGGTGGCAGATAGATACCCCGGTCGAGAATGGAATTGTAGGCGCTGTTGTATCTTTCAATCCCCGATGATTCGATTTCGGATGCTCTCATCGGTGCGGACTCCTGCAGGGCAATCCAGCATATTGATCCAGCATATATTACATCCGCGTGCATACCTGTCAATTGATCGGCAAGTGACCTGGCAAAATACCGCGTTTTGGTTTCGAGTTTGGTGAAGACATCCTCCGAGTCTATAACCTTCAGCGTTTCAAGTCCCGCTGTCATGGCTACGGGATTTGCAGACAGCGTTCCGGCTTGATAAACAGTACCATTCGGTGCAAGAACATCCATAATCTCGCGTCTGCCACCGAAAGCGCCGACCGGCATCCCACCACCGATTACCTTGCCGAAAGTCATGATATCCGGTTTGATATCGTATATCGCAGAGGCTCCTCCCCAACCGACTCTGAATCCCGATATCACCTCATCGAATATGAGAAGAGATTCATACTTGGTGGTGATATCACGCAGGAAGTGAAGGTACTCCGGTCGTTGAACCAGCAACCCGTTATTTGCGGGAATCGGTTCGATCAGAACCGCTGCAATATCCTCACCGAATTTCTCGAAAAGCTCCTGAACGGCATCCTCATCATCCAATTCCGCAACGAGTGTATGCTGTGCGAAGTCAGCCGGAACTCCACCCGATGATGGCGTTCCGAATGTCGCAAGACCGGATCCCGCTGAAACGAGCAGATAATCGGAGTGGCCGTGATAGCAACCAGCAAACTTGATGATTTTGTCTCTGCCGGTAAAACCACGAGCGACACGAACCGCAGACATGACCGCCTCAGTCCCGGATGACACGAATCGCACGGTTTCGACGGCATCAACTCTCGAACAGATAGTCTCTGCTAATCTGACCTCCGTTTCTGTAGCGGTGCCGTATGTCATTCCCCGGTCTACCGCAGATTTTACGGCATCCGTTACCTGCGGGTGAGCGTGTCCCAAAATCAGCGGTCCCCATGATGAACAGAGATCGAGATACCGGTTACCGTCCACATCAAAGAGGTACGCACCTTCTCCCCGATCGATCACAACCGGCTCTCCTCCGACCGCTTTGAATGCGCGCACGGGTGAGGATACCCCACCGGGAATAACTTTCCTTGCTCTGTCGAATATCCTGGCGGATTTATCTCGCAGGCTCATCGAGCCACCTCTCTTTCAGGATGTCTCTTAGATGATATGTTAGGATTATATCAGCCCCTGCCCTTGTGATAGCGGTAAGGTTTTCAAGCACGATATCTTTCTCGTCAACGAGCCCCTTACTCGCCGCAAACTTGACCATTGAATACTCACCGGAGACATTGTATGCCGCAACCGGCAGCTCGAATGCATCCCGGACTGCGGAGATAACATCCAGATATGCAAGCGCGGGTTTGACCATCACGATATCCGCACCCTCTTCGATATCAAGCTCCACTTCCTTTATCGACTCGCGTACATTGCGATGATCCATCTGATAGCTCTTGCGGTCACCGAACTGAGGAGCAGATTCGGCAGCATCTCGAAACGGTCCGTAATAAGCAGAGGCATACTTGGCGGAATAAGCCATGATAATCGTATCCGTGAATCCCTCGTCATCAAGCTGTTCGCGGATTGCGCCGACTCGACCATCCATCATGTCTGACGGCGCCACACAATCGCATCCCGAATTTGCAAGATCGACAGCCATCTGCGACAGGACCGGAAGAGTGGCATCATTATCCACCCTGCCGTTGACAACAATCCCGCAATGCCCGGTATCCGTATAGGCACAGAGACAGACATCCGCAGAGATGAATATACTCTCGGCAAACTTATCTTTCAGCATCCGGACAGCTCGATTGACGACATTATCCTCGCCGAGCGCAGTTGAGGCGGATTCATCCTTTTCATCCGGCACACCGAAGAGCATTATGTTGTCTATTCCGATTTCAAAGTCCTGTGAGATCGATTTCAGAAGCGAATCGGGTGACTCGCGATAGATACCCGGCATTGACTCAATCTCGTGCTTGATACCCCCACCGTCACAGACAAAGTAGGGCTGAATCAAACCCGATTTCCGTATTTGAGTCTCGGCCACAAGATTCCGTATCAGCCTGTTTCGCCTCAGCCTTCGCGGTCTGTATATCATATCATCCATTGTCTCCTCCGAATCTATCCGGTCAGTTGTGTATATGCAGTATTGATAATCTCGTCAATTTGCGTACCCTCGATATCCACTCTTCGAACTTCACTCCAGTTGTTCTCCGGTCCGATTCCAAGCACAGCGCTCAATTTCATCGTGTCATCCCCGATTGTCGAAACTGCACCGAACGGCTGACGGCATCCGCCTCCGATTCGTTTCAGGAGACCCCGTTCGAGATCAACCTGCAACCTGACATTCGGCTCATTCATTTGCGCAACGATCTCCTCTATTTCCTCATCGCTGACTCTCGTCTGAATAGCGAGTACTCCCTGTGCAGGTGCCGGGACAATCGTATCGGTATCCACAGTATTTAATACAATATCATCGAGATCAAGTTCGAGACGCTTTAATCCCGCCCACGCGGCTACAATTGCGTCATACTCTCCATCCCGAAGTTTACGGACACGCGTGGGCACATTCCCGCGCAAATCCTTCAGCCGAACATCCTCCATCAAACCCAAAATCTGACAGCGGCGACGTGCGGATGATGAACCGATAACAGAACCGGGCTTGACCTTGAGCGGAGTGGACTCATCGTATGAATCCGGATGGATCAACGCAGCCTCTCTGGGATCCTCACGACAGCACACTGCGGAAATCTCCAAACCCTTCGGATCGGTGGTTTCGAGGTCTTTCATCGAATGAACTGCGAGGTCTATCTCACCGGAGAGAAGCGCAGACTCGATTTCCTTGGTGAAAAAACCCTGTCCCTTCATCTCTGAGAACGGGGAGGTTTTATCCCTGTCTCCGGAGGTGTGAATCGTTTTTAATTCCGTTGGTATGTCAATCAATCCTGCGAGTTTCTCGCGTATGTGTTTAGCCTGCCACATCGCGAGTTGAGAACCTCGCGTTCCAATCACAATCTTATTCATCGGTCTCCCATTCTGTTATCTGCCAATAAAGCAAAGCTCTGGCCCTGCGGCAAGCCGGATGCCGATCTTTCCCGCATCAATACCGGAAAAAAATTCCTGTAATCGTGAAGAAACTCTCTCGATTCTGTCGTCAAATAGCTGCTTCTGTCTTGCAAGCTGCTACATCGCAATATCTTATGCTTATTCACATCAGGGCATGAGAATTGCATTAGTCTGTATGGGAAAGTATGAAAGGCTTGAAATGCGCAGTATACATGTAAGAACACTCGCAGTTTTGATACTTCTGAGTCTGTCTGTGTTCTTCTCTCCGATTAATGCCCAAACTCTGCCTCTCGATTCCGATTTCCGTTCGTTTGAATACTCCTTAATCGAACGACTGATCAATCTGCACGGTTCCGGTGACATTTTCGAAAACACGAAACCGTACAGTCTCGCAGAGATAGATAGTTTCCTTCAGGTTATTGAAAAGGAAGAAATTATTACAAGATCATCCGTAAACAGACAGTTAAGCGGGTATGTTCACTCCTCCATTTTGGAGTATCGGAGTCGCCTGAACAAGCCATGTTTGAATATTGATCTTGCTACGGTTGGCAATGTAAGGGAGCACTCGCCAACCGAATCTTTCGAAGCTATAACCGGGCGTCTATTCTGGCGGATGAACGATAATCTCACCGCTGTTTCAAGCTTCTCATTCGATGAAGCTCTCGCCGAGGACAGCAATTTCAGCGGGAAGGTCTGGAAAGGTCTGGCGGGCAGGATCGATTATGCCTATCTCGAATTCGGTATTCCGTATCTGACCGTATCTTTCGGTCGCGACAAAGCACAGTGGGGATCCGGCAGACGGGGGAATCTGCTGCTTTCATCAAACTCAAACTCGATGGATATGCTTAAACTCACCGGATGCTGGGGACCGCTGAGATACTCAACCGTTACCGCTGTACTCGATCCCTACCAAACCTCGATAGATTACGGCGATTCGGTCGGGACAGCGAGAGTGAACCGCTACATTTCGGCACACCGGCTGGAGATCAAACCAATCGAGATGCTGTCTCTTGGATTTTCCGAATCGGTTGTGTATGGCGGTGTTGGACGACAGCTCGAATTCTACTATACCAATCCACTGACATGGTATCATGGCGAGCAGTTGAACAACAACAATGAGGACAACACATTCCTTTCATTCGATTTCAGTCTCAGACCCAAACGGGGCATCCTTCTCTATGGCGAATTTCTCGTCGATGATTTCCAGATCGAGAAAGAAACCAAGGGTGATGATGAACCGAACGAGCTTGGGTATATCGGAGGATTTCTACTGTCGGATCCGATTGCCGGTTCGGACATGGATATTGCGTTCGAATATACGCGCATCAATAACTGGACATACAATCAGGGGCACGATCACAATCGCTACCTCCATAACGGTGAAATCATAGGTCACCCTCTCGGACCGGACAGAGAGAGCATATATATCTCAGCAAAGAGATGGTTCAACTTTGGAGGCTGGTTCAGCCTGTCGTATGAGCGGCAGAATATCGGTGAGGGAAATGTATTCGATGACTGGACACGCCCCTGGTTGTTCTCAGTTGGTAGTTATAGCGAGAAATTCCCGACAGGTGTTGTAGAGACGCGGGACATTTACGGGCTTTCGGCAAGATTTTTCGGAATTCGAAACATCAATATAAGCATCGACGGTTTTTACACCGATATCAGCAATGCCGGGAATATTGATGGTGCAACCGACTCATTCTTCGAGGGCAGATTGACACTCAGCGCATCAGCGAGAGTATTCTGAGAGCCGCTAACCATTAAAATGGTCGATCTTCATCCGTGCGGCATCTTTCCGCTCATAGAATTCCTTGATGATATTCCAGGCTTCCTCTGCGGTATCCGCATATTCGAATAGCTCTGCATCCTCGGGATCAATCACCCCCTGATCTACCATGTAGTTGAAATCGATCATTTTTTTCCAGTACTCGGTACCGAAGAGAATAATCGGCAGAGGTTTGACTTTCTTGGTCTGCACGAGAGTGAGAGCCTCGAAAAGCTCATCAAGCGTACCGAATCCGCCGGGGAACGATACGAGTGCTTTTGCTCTCATGAGGAAATGCATCTTACGAATGGCAAAATATCTGAACTGGAAACAGAGATCGCGTGAGATATACCGGTTCGGGTGCTGCTCCATCGGGAGGGTGATATTCAGACCGATGGATACCGCCCGCGATTCGTACGCTCCGCGATTTGCGGCTTCCATGATACCGGGACCACCACCGGTGACAATTACATACTCTCGTTTTATCGGCTTCTGCTTTTCAGTCGAGACCATTGCAGCGAATTTGCGGGCCTCATCGTAATATGGTGCCTTTTCCAGAACATTCCGGGCAACCTTCAGTTGGTGCTTTATTTTCTTGTTGTCCGGAGACCGCTTCAGTTTCTTTTCGAGTTGAGTCACCCTTCTCTCAGCCTTCTTCTTCTCGATGATTCGCGTCCCGCCAAATACGACAATCGTTGACTTGATATTATGCTCTGTCAACAGAAGCTCCGGTTTCATCAACTCAAGCTGAAGTCTGACCGGGCGAAGCTCATCCCTGTCGAGGAAATCAGTATCTGTATGCGCCAACACATACGATGGGCAATCCTCCCACCAGTGTTTCCTGTCCTTTTTCTTTTTAGATTCTGCCATCAATTCTCCAAATGTAGACCATAATTGTAATCGACAATTTTACGGAAATTATTGAGCTTAAGCAAGTACGTTCAGGCAGCAGGGTGGGGTGGAATTGAGGCCCCGAGTGAAGTTCCCGGAGCCTCATTGAGTGAAACGAGTTCAGCGTTCGGTAAGCTGCTCTTTTAACTTTGACGCCTTGGCGATCAGATCGATTAGTTCGATATACTCTGTATCTATTCCTCTCTCACCATTCAGTTCGAGAGCATAGTTCAGAACATTCGACAGATTCGAATCTTTCGCCCAGTGGCTGCCGCGCAGTACTTCACCGAATTCCGCCGCAACCGCCGCGAGACGGAAATCGGGTGACTGCTCGAAGAACTCGCAATCCAGCATACGACTCATGATCTTTCTGCTGATTTCTTTTGTCTCTCCAGTGTCCGGATCCTTGAAACGGAGAGCAATCGAACCAATTTCACCGTGTGCTCTATCCTTCAAGCGCACCTCATAGAGAGCGGTGCATGTATGTCCGGAACCGATCTCTCCTCCATCAACCGTGTCGTCCCGGAAATCCTCATCTGCAACATCACGATTCTCGAATCCGATCAATCTGTAGCGGTCGACCACATCGGGATCGAACTCGACCTGAATCTTGACATCCCGCGCGACCACCTCCAGCGCACCGGTCAGATTGTCGACAAACAGCTTGCGGGCTTCGGTGATATTATCGATGTAGGCATAGTAGCCGTTACCCCTGTTTCCGAGCTTTTCGAGAAGTACATCGTTGTAATTCTCCACTCCGAAACCGAGCGACGAGAGCGTAATCCCTCTCTTGACTCCGCGTTCGATACGCTTGAGAATGTCATCCGCGCCGGTTCTGCCAACATTTGCCACACCATCCGAGCAGAGTATCACGCGGTTATTGGCTCCCTTCTTGAAATTCCTCTCTGCCGCCTCGTAACCCATAACCAGTCCCTGTTCCGCATAGGTTGAACCACCCGCAGTAAGCCGGTCGATTGCATCCATGATCCAATTTTTATTGCAAATGGATGTATGTGGAAGAACCTCTTCTCCACGTGAACCATATACCACAATACCGATCTCATCATCTTCCCGAAGTCGATCTACGAGTAATCTAAGAGACCTTTTCACCAGCCCAAGACGATCTCCGCGCCTCATCGAACCGGAGACATCGATAACAAATGTCAGCACCGCAGGTTTACGATTCTCGGATTCGACAACACGACCCTTTATTCCGAATCTCAGGAGCTTGTAGTTCTTCCCAAACGGTGAGTCGGACCCGTCCACATGCAGCTCGAATGCACCATGTCGCGGCGGGTTGTATCCATACGAGAAATGGTTTACAAACTCCTCCACCCTCACAGCCTCCTCAGGCGGCAAATGACCATCCCGAAGATATGTCCGTGCCATGATATATGAAGCATCATCAATATCCACAGCGAATGTTGAGAGGTTATCATCCTCTGTAGATTCGAACGGATTCACACCGTGGTGTTTGAAAAACATGGCGTCGTACGGGGCACCGTTCGGCGGTGTGGTACCACCATGCGCGAGTGGATTGCAGCCAACGGTTGCGGACTGAATCTCCGGCTTTGGTCTGGGATGTGGTGGTTTACGACATGCAGACATCGCATCCATCTCATCAACAGTTTTTACGCTGTTGGAAGCAGGCATGCTCATTTCCATCACATCTTGTTTGGCAGTAACTCTTTGAACAACGTCAGTTTCGATGCTTGTTGATTCGAGTTCGCAGTGTATCAAAGATGCCCTGTCCGTCATTACAACAACGCTATCAACCTGTTTTGTCTTGTAACCGACCAACCTGATCTGTAGAGAATACATACCCGGTGGTACATTGATAATCTCATACACCCCTTTCGAATCGGTCAGATCCCCGCGTGTTGTCCCGACAATTTGAACTGCGGCACCCGGCAGTCCTTCACCTGTTTGATTATCAACCACATATCCCGTTATTTTGCCCGTGTTTCCAGCTTCAACACGGCTTTCAAGCGATATCACAATCAGGCATAAACCAACCATGACAAGGCTCACAACGATATCGAGTTTTCTTGTTTTCATGGCTTCACCTCCATCAATGATCCACAAGTAAATGGAATTCAGTTTTCATCGATCGCGCGATTATCCGTCAGTCGAGTATAAGACAGTTGGACGGGGGTTTTATTCCCGGAATTGTATCACCGCTTGAAATAGTGGAAGGATTCCATAAGACAACAAGCACTGGCGCCTTACGGTTTCACAAGGGAACATATTGCGCCACAACAGATTTCGTTCGGCAAGTCAAATCAAGAAATGCGGTTTTAGCCCGATAACCTTAGAAGAACGGCTGTCCGGCAGAGGGGACTACATATAGGATAATAATTTAGGACGATTCAGGATGGAATCCAGGCTTCGAAAAAAAAACCGTCAGGGTAACACTCCGGATGAGAAAGGCTCACCGGATGTTTTCCTCGAAATGGCATCGCTGCTTCTGCATGATCTGGAGGGACCGTTTGCCTCGATGAAGAGCATCCTGCGTCTCCTGAACAACAACCGTTTCAATCCGAACAAAGAATTACACCAGAGACTCGTAGCAAGCACCGAGGTGGCTCTGCAGCGCGCCGAGACAATCTTGCAGGATCTTATGGCATCTGCCAAGGCAGAGCAACTCGGTCTGCAGGTCGAAATGGAGAAATTCAACCTGAAGACTGTTTTGGATGAGACGGTTCTCATGGCGTCAAGTTTTGCTGCGGAAAACGACATCTCGGTTGTTGTAAGCGGAATGCCGGATAGACCCATTGTTTATGCGGATCGCGATCTTGCGGCCAGAGTAACCGACAATCTACTTTTTAATGCGATCAGGCACACACTCGGTGGCGGAACAGTGAAACTCAACATTGTAGAGAAAAGCAACGAAATTCTGATTTCGATAACCGATGGCGGCAACGGATTCGGTGATATCGACCCGGAACTGCTATTTACGAAATATCATCAGATGAAATTACGCAGGGAAAGAAAACACCGTGGCGTGGGTCTGGGACTCTATTTCTGCCGCATAGCCACGGAGGCCTTCGGAGGAAAAGTGTGGGCGGAGAATGCTCCGGAGGGCGGTGGCAGATTCAACTTTACCGTTCCAGCAGGAGGAGAAAAATGAAACTCGAAGCCGAATCCTACCTTAAGTCAGGTTCGAACGAACTCAGGGTTCTCGAGTATCGTATAGGCAACAGATCATTCGGCATTAATATCCTTAAGGTAAGCAAGATTGTCAAAGATCTCTCTTGTTTCACCTCTTCACCGGAATCACATCCCAGCGTAACCGGCATGTTCAGAGACCGTGATATGGTGGTGCCCGTAATCGATCTCGCTCATTTTCTCGGATTACATCAGACCGAAGAGGAAAAGGCCAGGCGCAAGGTGCTTATTACCGAGTTTTTCTCCGTTACGAACGGTTTCTGGGTTGATCGCGTGGATTGGATTCATCACTTCCACTGGGAGGATGTCATCGACGCCCAGGGTGTCCTTAAAGGTTTCGATCATCGATATGTCATCGGAATTGTAAAACCGACCGAGGATCGAATGATTCTCATGCTCGACTATGAGACAATCATACTCGATATCTGCCCGCATCTAAGAGGACGTGAACTCGACAAAACAGCGAGGGTCGATGTTTCGGGTGAGGGTAAACGGATACTTATCTCCGAGGATTCGCCATCCGTCCGGAATATGCTCGAAACTGAGTTTACAGAACTCGGGTTTGATGTTGTCTCGACAAACGACGGCAGAGAGGCGCTCAAAGCCATCAAAACCGGGGATCGATTCGATCTGGTCATATCGGATGTCGAGATGCCCCAGATGGACGGTCTCGCACTCACCTGCGCACTGCGAAACAGCGATCAATTCAAAGACATCCCCGTGATTGTATATTCATCAATCGGGGATATCGGTATGAAAGCTCGCGCACAGTATTTGAAGGCGAACGCTCACATTACGAAGCTCAACATCGACGAGTTACTGAAAAAGGTAGTGGAATTGACGACACCTGAGGGAGTCGTTGAAAACTAATTCAGTACGGAGACTGAAAGATGTATGACTCGGATGTTTCACTGTTCGATCCAAATCTTCTGTTCAACCGATACAACGCGGACAACTACTTGGGGCGGAATTCCGGATTAAGCGATCTGCTCTCAAGATCCGGACATGGAAGAAACGGGTTCCCGTGCAGGAGGCGGGATTGCCTCGATCTGTCAAATTCAGAGGCGGCTTCAAACAAACCGGTAGCAAATGATACCACAAGCTCGGAGTCATCCTATTATCGCAGGACGACCCTCGACCTTCAACTTAACCTGAGTTTTGATTTCAAATTCATCAGCAGTGTAGCCAAAAAAGTGGAAAGCGGTGAACTTGGCACGACCGAAGCGATCGAACAGATCATCTACAGCGAGTTCGGAATAAGCGCTGACTTCTCGGCGTCCGGTACCGATCAGATAATCCAGTCCGAGTCGACCTCATCCAACGGTGCATCAAGGGCTGTGAACAGCTACAACAGAAACTCAAATGCAATCAGAAATTCAAACAGCGCGTTCTTCAGTGCAAATCGCAGGACCAATAGTTTTATGCAGACTATCCAGTCATTCAAACTGCGATACAGCAAGGATGCAACCTTCCAATTCTCAAAATTCACGCGCTTTCTCGATCAGACTCAGCGGCTCGACTCAGCTCAACCCGACAGCACGGAAGGATATTTCGACTCGACACGCTCGCTGGTCGATACCTCAACCGAATCGAGTCTCAGCCTGTTCTTTGATGCAGTCGACAGCTACCTCGCCGGTTTCGAGGATGAACTGAGATCAAACATCGACGGTTTCTTTGACGACATCGAGCAGCTCTCCGGTTTCTCCTCCGATGCTATCAATGCGGCAAGAGAGAATTTTGACGGTGCGCTCGACACATTTTTCAATGCGGTTTCAGGCGTAATGGACAGCATCAGACCAGATTCTGCCGACATGAACACGGTTCAGAAGGCAGCAGAAGCCCCGAGTACTGAGAATCTGGATCTGGTTACATAGCACACGAAAGATCGCAGCGTATCAGCCTTTCATCACTCCAACAATAAGTATTGGTTGACCATACCGTATCAGCCGATTATTTAGACCGCTATGAAGGTATCTTTCAGCCAGATTACATCATGTAACCGGATTGAAGTATCGCGATTAGCGATTCTTCACAATCTCAACACAATCAGGAAGATAGTCGGAAACGGAGTGTCGATTGCTCCCGTGATGAAGGCCTGCGCCTACGGGCACGGCTACCATCAGATGCTCGAAATCCTGAAAGACGAGAAGATCCGGTTTTTCGCGGTGCACTCCATTGACGAGGCAGACACTCTCTACGCGGAAAATCCCGATATTCCGATTCTAATCCTCGGTCATGTTCCGCTGGAAAATCTTGGACTTGCCGTCGAGAGAGACTGGCGGCTGACTGTCTATAACACAGAGACGATAGACAAACTCGCTGAGATGACATCCGCGACCGGTAAACCGGCATATATCCACATCAAGCTCGAAACCGGAACCAACAGACAGGGGATCGACCGATCCGCACTCCCTGAATTTCTCAGCAAGGTTGGTAAGAGCGACGGGATTGTTATCGAGGGTGTCTCGATGCATTTTGCGAATATCGAGGATACGACGGATCATTCATTTGCACGGAAGCAGCTCGCGGAATACAATGATCTGCTGACTATCTTCAACAAGCGAAAGATCGAAATACCAATCAGGCATACCGCCTCCTCCGCAGCCTCTCTGCTTTTCGAGGAAACACACTTTGACATGATACGGTTCGGAATATCGCTGTATGGTCTCTGGCCATCGAAACAGACATATCTGTCATACCTGATGTCGAACAAGAAGAACTCTCTCCTTCAACCGGCGCTTACATGGAAATCCATCATCTCACAGTTGAAGGATGTTCCGGCGGGAGACTATATCGGGTATGGCTGCACGTACAGAACAACATCGGATTCCCGAATCGCCATTATCCCACTCGGCTATTTTGACGGCTACGATAGAAAACTCTCGAATATCGCTCATGTGCTGATTCGAGGGAAACGTGCTCCGGTCAGAGGCAGAATCTGCATGAACATATTCATGGTGGACGTCACACACATCCCGGATGCAACTCTTGAGGATGAGGTCGTGTTGCTCGGAAATCAGGGGGATGAGAGAATATCCGCAGAACAGCTTGCGGATTGGGCCGGGACTATCAACTACGAGATAGTCTCACGTATTAATCCAATGCTTCCACGAGTTATAGTTGATTAGGAGAAACAATGCCACACGAGAAGATAAACGGAATTGAATCATTCATCAAGATAGATGGCACCGGTGAATCCCTCGTATTCATTCATGGTCTCGGGATAGATTCCTCGATCTGGGACGATCAGACACAGATATTTGCCAACAGTTATGAGACTGTATGCTATGATCTGAGGGGTCACGGCTTGTCCGATGCCCCTGAAACCGGATATTCCTATCGCGACTATTCCGATGATTTGGTCGACCTCATCGAAGTATGCTGTATTCCTCCGGTTCACCTCGTCGGATTGTCAATGGGAGGAGCCATCGCTTTCAAGTATGCGAGGGAGAATCCTGAGAAAGTCCGCTCCCTTACACTCATCGGCACACACCTTGCCGGTTACACAGCATTTGAAGCATGGCCTAATCTGTATAAAATAGCCAAAGGTGAGGGACGAGAAGCCGCAAGGGAAGCCTGGAAAAATTTCCGGCTATTCGAATCGGTCAAGTTTGATCCGGACAGATGGGAGAAACTCTGCCGGATGATAGATAATTTCTCATGTGCGCCCTGGCTCGATCCGAATCCGAAGTATGGAGATACCGATGATCTCGAATCCTGTTTCGAGGTAACATCACCCGTTCTTCTGATATCGGGTACAGGCGACAGCGATTTCCGGCCCGTTTCCGAATTATTCAGCAATAGACTTGCAGATTCGAGGTTTGCTTCCATAAATAGCGGGCACCTCGCAAATTTCGAGAGTCCTGAGGTTGTGAATGAAGCTATGGCAGAGTTCCTGAGAGGAGTGGGATGAGAACGAATTCCGTTGGTCCGGAACGACGACTTAGAGCCGGATTGTCGTTCATGTTATTCATACTGCTGTTTGGCGTTCTCGGTTATATGCTAATTGAGAAGGCCAGTTTCCTCGATGCTCTCTACATGACGGTCATAACTCTCACAACTGTGGGTTTCAGGGAGGCTGTGGAGCTGCATGAATCCGGCAAGCTATTTACTATCATCCTGTTGTTATTAGGTGTCGGAACGATTTTCTATGTTGTCGGTCAAGTAATACAGATGTTTCTCGAAGGACAGATCGGTGACATCGTTGAGAAAAGAAGAATGGAGCATCGTATGCAAAATATGCGAAATCACTATTTAGTGGCGGGATACGGTCGGGTAGGTCAGACAGTGTGTGCGGAGTTCCGAAAACGCAGGATTCCGACTGTTGTGATCGAGAGTGATGAGAGTGTTAGGGAACAACTCCGTGAAAACGAAAATCAATTTATCATCGCTGATGCCGCCCAGGATGAAGTACTGAACAAAGCGAATATCACGGAAGCTAAAGCGCTCATCTCCACAATACCGGATGAGGCGCACAATGTTTACCTTGTTCTCTCTGCCCGTCAGATGAATCCGGATCTGTTCATCATAGCCCGTGCCGACACAAATGAAGCACAGAGAAAGCTTGAGCGTGCCGGAGCCGACAGGGTCATCTGCCCGCATGAACTGGGCGGTATCCGAATGGCGCTCTCCACACTAAGACCCACCCTTCTCGATTTCATGCAGATCGAGCCGTACGGAGGAGATCTTGGGATAACGGTCGAGGAGGTTCTCGTTGGTGAAAAGTCCCAAGTGGATGGTGTTGCACTTAAAGATTCCAAACTGCGAGAAAATTACGGAGTCATGGTTGTCGGTCTTAAGAAAGAAAACCAGGATCTTGTAATAAATCCGTCTGCCAACACGGTAATCTCTGCAGGTGACAAGCTCATCATAATCGGTAAAGGTGAGCGTCTCTCTGAACTGGATGATTACATCGAGGCAAAATGAGAAAACATGCCCACAGGAAATGTCGACCGCTCCGAGTACTCATTATCGCAGCAGGCTTTATCCTATGTTTCAGTATCACTCCTGCCCTCGCACTCGACCTCTCCCCCGTTCCAACCGACAGTTGGGTCTATGGAACACTCGATTGGGTATTCCTCAATCCACCGCCTGATGACGATTTCAAAATCTCAAGCCGTCCGTACCGGCGAAGCGATATCGAACAACTGCTGAGTCTCTACAACTCCCAGGAGATACAGAATGAAGCCGTCAAATGGCAGATCGAGAATACACGAAAGGACTTCGACAAGAAGAGTCTGTACGATTCACAATCCGGATCTGATCTTGAGATCCGTTTCAAGTCCACTCCGTACTATATTCACGAATCCGCCGATAGTATGCAACCACTACACAGAGTTGGATTAAAGCAGGAATTTGCTGCAACATACAGAAACTCATTTACCGTGATGCTACGCGGACGAATCGACAACAAGGGGGATCGTGAATCGTCATTCAAGGGTCGTCGATGGGATGACAAGCTGGTTGGCTGGTTCGATTATGCTATGATGGCGTACAGGACAAAGGCGATTACAATCTCCTATGGAAGATCGTTTCGGGTCTATGGTCCCGGAGATTTCGACAGACTTCTGATTTCAGACAATTCACCACCGTTTGATCAGTTCCATGCGAGTTTCGATTATAAGAGATTCAGGTTCGAGTATTTGCATACAAAGTTGAACGATTACTACTCATCGACAGATTCCACTGTAACACGCTATTTTGCAGGTCATCGCATTGTCTTTAAGCCAAAATACAACATCGAAATCGGACTCTCCGAAACATCCCTGTACGGCAACACGGAGGGTGATTCGGAAACGCGCTATCTGATACCGATTGTCCCCTTCTACTGGGAGCAGTGGAATAACCGCGAGAATGATAATATCTACATGGGAATAGACTTCATCTGGTGGCCGTTCGAAAACACGCGTTTGTATGGTGAGTTGATGATCGACGATTTTCAAATAGATTTCGTGTCGGAACCGCAACAGATGGGATTCGATATAGGCATATCCCGCCTCGGAATAGCCGGAGTAGAAAAACTCCGCGCAGATATTCAGTACACACAGATCAGAAACTGGGTTTACGGCCAAGTCGATCCAACAAACGCATATTTCAACAGCGGGACAATCATCGGTTCATCTCTCGGACCGGATGCCGACCGATTGCGCTATTCGGCATCTTATGCAATGTCGAGAACTTTCGTGTTTACTTCTGGGGGAGAATACTCTCGGAAAGGCGAGGGTGAGGCGGTCTCAGCGCAACCCTCCCCGGTACCGGATGACAACAAATTCCCGACGGGTGAGGTCTACCGGAAATGGAGTAATTATATTCAGGCTGAAATTATCACCGGATCACTTCTCAACGCCACAGTTAAAGCCGGCTACTATAATATCGAAAATCCCCGTCCAGCCAACCTCGAAACCGAGTCATTCTACATCAATATCCTGGTTGCATACGAATTTCAGAGATGGATGAATCTATAGACTACATAACGGCTCTCTCTCACGCAAAGATAAACCTTCGCCTGGATGTGCTCGGCAAGCGTGAGGATGACTACCATGAAATATACTCGATTATACAGGCTCTGGATTTTTGTGATGAGATATCATTCCGGAGAACAGCGGACGAAAGTATTACGATTAAATGTAATCGGGATGATATTCCAACAGGAGATGATAATCTCATTGCAATGGCGTTTCATCTCCTGAAAGACCGCTGCGGCTTCTCAGGTGGACTGAGTATTGATCTCAACAAAAGAATACCACCCGGCTCCGGTCTTGGAGGTGGAAGTTCAAATTGCGCTGTTGCAATTCGTGCGATAAATGATATATTCCTGCTCGGTCTCGACGGCGGAGACATGATGACACTCGGCGCTGAGCTTGGATCGGATGTACCGTTCTTCTTTGGAACAGGATCATCGGAGGCTACAGGACGTGGAGAAATCGTTAAGGATATCGAATTGCCCATTGATTACGGAGTGATTTTGGTAATACCGGATATAAAAATCTCTACGAGGGACGTATATAATACGTCGAGAATTGCCTTGACAAAGAAAAACGGTACGGGTAGATTTAGTATACAGCAAAATTCAACAGGGATAGCCGATCTATTCGGATTGGTGAGCAACGATTTAGAGGAAGCTGTATTCCGGATCTGTCCTGCGGTAAGAGCAGTATGGGATGTTCTAAAAGCCTGCAATTTAAACTGTATTTCGATGACGGGATCAGGTTCGACGCTATTTGTATTGGAGCGATTAGAATGCTTCGATCGAAGCTTAGGCAATGTACGTAAAAGGTTAAGCGGGTGTCTGATAGCAAAGGCCCGGCCAGTTAGGCTGGCTTAGAATTCTCGCACCAGGAGGTAGGTGTTTGGTGAAAATCACTGAAGTCCGAGTCACGTTAAGAGACGAAGACAAGCTTAAGGCCTTTGCGAATGTAACCTTTGATGACGCCTTCGTCATCCGCGGACTTAAAGTCATAAGCGGGGCAAAGGGTTACTTCGTCTCCATGCCGTCACGTCGCAGGCCCGACGGATCTCATCAGGATATTGCTCACCCTATCAACAGCGAAATGAGGCAGATTATCGAAGAGAGGGTGCTGTCCGAGTATGAGAGTAAGATGAGGAGCGAAACGGGGCAGGAAAAAGAATACGATCAGTCGACGTAAGCTTCTCGCAAGACTTCTGGGGTGTCGACAAGTGGCAAGTCACAAGGTTTTGGTCCTTGCATCGCAGGTTCGATTCCTGCCACCCCAGTAATGTCTCCAAAACCTTCTAAATCAAGATCGCTAATCAGCAGCGATGTAATTAACACAATTCAATAGTAGTTTTAATATCATCCTGCATCATGTGGACTTTCGGTGTACAACACTGTTACGAACAGATCTGGGGGGCCCACCCTAGGCTTGTCAACCTACAGTCAGCATAGGGTGGCCCACCGGGTACAGACCGGTTACATGGTCTACAAAGTAGACCTGTGACATAGGTGACAAGTTATAGTAAGCTGAGAAGGTGACTCACTCAAGCTACTAAAGTAGATAAGTTAGCATAAAGTTAGATACATGTTTACTGATACCTGGGCTGTTTCCAATCGGGACAGCCCCTTATTTTCTCAGGTTTTTTCTGCGTTAACTTCGCACACTCCCTGACAGAAATCCCATCTCTTCGGTTCCGATACAATTACTATGAATAATCAACCCAACAATCCGGAACCGAATCCGCATGAGAGCCAGCCGAATCAGCCTCAACCGGCTGATCCGAACAGTTCTCCCGAGCTGAACAGGGATTCCGAACAGCAGCCTCAGAGCGGTGTGATCGGCATGGCGCCGAGCCTGAGAAAAACATCGTATGCAGCCGGTGACACCACAACAGATATTCCCCAGCAGCTCGAACGTCACACAGTGGTCCCGGAGGACGCCGGAAGGATGGCTCGACTCAACGCACGACTGATCGATTCATTCATTCTCGGAATACCGTACTTCGTCGCAATTATCGCCGGGGGCGGAGTTATCACATTCCTCGGTTTCGTAGCGGCGATTGGACTGATTGCATATCAGTTCTACCTCCTTCACACCCAGGGACAGACAATCGGCAAACAGACGATGAATATCAGGATCATCCTTGTCGATAGCGGTGAAAATGGCGGATTCGTGCGAAATGTTCTTCTACGTGAGTTCGTGAACGCTGTTCTATCATTTGTACCATTCTATTCTATCGCGGATATTCTCTTCATTTTCCGCGAGGATCAGCGGTGCATTCATGACCATATAGCGGGCACGAAAGTCGTGCAGGCTTGACGGAGGGATAATTTCGCTGAGACTTCTCGAGCGCCACCTACGGGTGGCGCTTTTCTTATCCTCATAATGAATTTGACAAAACCGGGAAATCCGATTACTTGGGACGGTCTGAGGAACCGTTATGGAGAATATGAAGAAATATCGCAATTTTTCGATTATAGCACACATAGATCACGGTAAATCGACACTCGCCGATCGAATGCTCGAGCAGACCGCGACTCTCGATCAGCGCTTCATGCGCGATCAGGTTCTCGACTCTATGGACCTCGAACAGGAGCGCGGGATAACGATCAAACTCCACGCTATCCGTATGCTGTATAAAGCCAAAGATGGTGGCGACTACATTCTCAACCTGATCGATACTCCCGGTCATGTCGATTTCTCGTATGAAGTCTCTCGTTCGCTTGCGAGCTGCGAAGGGGCGCTTCTCGTGGTGGACGCCTCCCAGGGAATGGAGGCGCAGACAGTATCCAACCTCTATCTCGCTCTCGAACACGACCTGACAATAATTCCGATCATTAACAAAATCGACCTCCCGCACGCGGATGTGGAGGCTACCGCAACTCAAATACGGGACCTTCTCGGCGTAACCGATGATGAAATTCTCAAGGTGTCCGCCAAGAAGGGTATCGGAATCGAGGAAATACTTGAAGCAATAGTGAAAGAGGTTCCTCCACCGAGCGGAGAACCGGATGCGCCGTTTCGGGCGATGGTGTTCGATTCCATATTCGATACCTACCGCGGAGCGATACCATACATCCGGGTAGTGGATGGCGAACTGAAACCGGGCGACAGGATAGCATTCTTCTCCAGCAACAAGACATTCGAAATAGACGAAGTCGGATATCTGATCCTGACACGGATACCAACAAAAACGCTGAAAGCCGGCGAGGTTGGCTATGTTATCGCCTCGATCAAGAACATATCTGATGCGAAAGTTGGAGATACGATTTTCATAGGTAAAAAGAAAGATGTCGAGCCACTTCCCGGTTTCCGTGATATCAAACCGATGGTGTATGCGGGAATTTACCCGGCGGTCGCCGAGAACTACGAGGAACTTCGGGATTCACTCGACAAGCTTAAACTCAATGACGCCTCACTTGTGTATGATCCCGAGAGTTCCACCGCGCTCGGTTTCGGATTCCGCTGCGGATTTCTGGGGTTGCTCCACATGGAAATCGTGCAGGAACGCCTTACCCGCGAGCATAATCTCAACATTGTCAATACTGTCCCGAACGTGGAATACAGGGCGACAAGCACCTCCGGCGAGACGATTGTGGTGGACAATCCAGCCGAACTGCCTCCCCCGCAGGATATAGAATACATCGAGGAACCGTACGTTGACGCTCAAATCATCACTCCGACCGAGTATATCGGCAACGTGATGAAAATCACTCAGGAGCGGCGAGGCGAATATCAAACGACAGAATATCTCGATCCAACGCGGGCAGTGCTTAAATACCGCGTTCCGCTTGCAGAGATAATATTCGACTATTACGACAAGCTGAAATCGGTCTCCCGGGGTTATGCCTCACTTGATTATGATTTCTCGGGATACAAACGCTCCAACCTCGTCAGACTCGATATTCTCCTGAATAGTGATCCTGTCGATGCCCTGTCCTATATCATTCATCGTGAAAAAGCCGCCTCGTGGGGCCGTAAACTCTGCGCGAAACTCCGCGATCTGATCCCGAGGCAGATGTTCGAGGTGGCGATTCAGGCTGCAATCGGATCACGGATAATCTCCCGCGAAACCGTTCGTCCTCTCCGTAAAAACGTAACCGCCAAGTGCTACGGCGGCGATATCACCCGTAAACGCAAACTACTGGAGCGGCAAAAAGAGGGAAAACGCCGTTTGAAGCAAATTGGGAAAGTCGAAGTACCGCAGGAGGCTTTTCTGGCTGTGCTTCAAATTGAAAAGGACTGAGTTCGCTCAATTTCAGCCGATAAATGCCGATAATTCATAACGATGACCGATGTTCAGACTCAGGCTGTAACAACCATCGGGCGGGCACGAAACCTTAAGAAACGCGCCAGGGCTCGAATCAAGGAATACATCGAAGCGGTGCTGATCGCACTCGTTATTGCGGTCATACTGCGCGTATTCGTTATCCAGGCGTATAAGGTCGAATCCGGCTCAATGGAACCGACGCTCGAAATCGGTGATTTCCTTTTCGTAAACAAATTCATCTACAGATTTACCGATCCATCGCCGGGCGATATAATCGTATTCGAGTATCCGCTGAATCCATCCAAGGATTTCATCAAACGAGTGGTTGCGACCGAAGGACAAACCGTGGAAATCCACGAGAAACAGCTTTTTGTCGACGGCGTTCCGGTTGTAGAGCAGAGATTTGTCAAACACATTGACTCACGAACAATGCCTGAGGAACTCTCCACACGAGATTTCTTCGGTCCGAAACAGGTTCCGCCGGGGCAGTTGTTCGTTCTCGGTGACAACCGCGATGATTCCCGTGATTCCCGTTTCTGGGGATTCGTGGATGAAAATCAGGTTAAGGGGAAAGCGTTCTTTGTCTATTTCTCATGGAAGCCCGATCCCAATGCGCCGAAATGGTCATCACCGTATATCGACAAGATATTTACAATAACACTCTACAACCTGACCCATTTCCCATGGCGAATTGGGTGGTCCCGTCTCTTCAGGACTGTATAGTTAGTTCAATCAAATAGTCTATCCAGCAAACCATCCCGGAACGAGATGGTCGTTTTTTGTTTATAATCCGTAAGAACGATGTATCTTACCGGCAAAGCTAAGTACTACTTAAAAGAGTGAAGATGGAACTCAACAAGATACCGACATCGACGCCATCCCGATTTCTTACGGGAATTCTCATAGTCTGCGTCTTCATCTCACTTGTAACATTCGATCTTTATCATAACCATCCGCACAGGTTATGCACCGAGGTTTCACTCTATGAGTCACATGATGGCCACTGCCCGGTTTGTCAACTGGCGGCATCATTTAAGGCAGTCGATATTCAACCGGATCCGGTGTGCGAGTCAGAACCGGTCATCATACTCGAATATCTTCCATTTTCAAGTATATCTCTCACTGCAACATACGAACCACAATCCGAACGCGCACCTCCCACTATCGTCTGATCTCCGGTACAGATTCCGTTAAACGGAATCAATCACTGACAGAAGAGATAACGTTATCCACGCCAGTAGCGTGATGATAAAGGAGTATCTGTATGCGCAGCAAGCTATTGAAAAATACAGCACGTACAATAATGTCGCTGTTTCTCATTACATTTATGATAATCGGACCTTCATGCTCGGATGATGATGATCCGGTGTCAAGTCAGGCGAATCATTTTGATGCTATAGGAATGCAGATTCTACAATCGGGTGTTGTTATACTCGATTACTATGGTCCGAACTATGGAGCAGGTGATGATATCGCTGATCTCGACACTCTGTCCGCCTCTCAGGGGCTTAATCCCCACTGGAACACAAAATTCTATGATGAGGATGGTGAGTTGATCGATCCGCCGACCGATGATGACAAATCGTTCGGAGCGGAGTTCGCCGATACTTCAATTGCCGAACTCTGGTGGCATGAAGGTGAGGATGGAACCTATGAGTTTCATCTACGAGGAAAGAAAGAGGGTTACACGACTGTCGAATTCAAGGTTCTGCACGTCGATCATGCTGACTTCACTACTCTGCCGATACCTCTCGTGATTGGTGATGAGGTTCTGCATGATGCGCCGATTGGTGCCAGACTCTATGATGAGGAGAGCGGTAATCTTCTCACAACTGCATGGATCGCAGACAGCTCGAAGATCGAGGGTTCGCTGACAGTCAGCGTCGGAACCTCAACGGATCACATCGAAGCGATTTTCTTTGACGAGAACGACACCGAATTCTGGCCGGAGGTGCCTCCTCATTCACTCGTTGTCGAGAGTTCCGATGAGGATGTTGTGACAATTACCGGTCAGGAGGAGAATGAACCCTGGGCTTTTAAGCTGACCGGAGTCTCTGAGGGAACGGCGACTATCACTGTCTATATCTATCATGATGGTTCAGTCGGTAAAACATTTACCGCGATTCCTGTTACGGTAGATTAAGATGAGTAGATCAAATCGAACAACCAAACGAACAGTCTTCGATAAAAAACTGATGGGAGGACGAGTCTATCTCGTCCTCCTGATCCTCATCCTGATTCACTCCCATCTCTCGGCAGCAAGTCTCAGAGGCGTTGTTTATGACTCCGAGACTCGCGAATCGGTTGCCGGAGCAAACATCCGGTATACAGACGGAGAAGCTATAACGGAAACCGTGTATAACGGATCTTTTGAGGTTACTCAACTCGATATCGGTACTTACGCGTTCCTGATAACGCATGTAGCATATCATACGCAGAAAGTGGAAATCCGTCTGTCTGAAGATGAGAACAAATCTATTGCGGTCTACCTCAAGAGGAAAGCTATAGTGGCATCCCCCATTGTGGTGGCAGCTGAACATACCCACACGAAATTCGAGGAGATTGCCGAGGTTTCGAGCACAGTTAAGGGTCGCCAACTGCAACGTCAGCTTGACCAGACTCTTGCCTCCACTCTCAAGGATGAAGCCGGTCTGGCTATGAGGTCGATGGGTCCCGCTCCAGCTCGTCCGGTTATTCGCGGTCTCGGCGGAGATCGGGTCCAGATTACAGAGGACGGATGCAAAAACACCGATCTCTCATCCACCTCTCCCGACCATGCGGTCACCATCGAACCGTTTTCTCTCGAGCGAATCGAGGTAACGCGAGGACCGAAAGCCCTTCTCGAAACTTCATCGACTATGGGAGGTGTGGTCAACGCAGTCCGGCATGAGATACCTATGGAGAAACCGATTGCAGTATTCGGTAATATCGGTTTTTTCGCAGAGTCTGCAAATAATGGCTCTCTTGGTCATGCAAATATCGAAGCTCCAATTGGACCGCTTGCAGCGAAGGCACAGTTTAATCGCAAATCATCCTCCGACCTCGACACTCCGATAGGCCTGCTCGACAATTCATACTCAGATAACACCGATTGGAATATTTCGAGCAGCTACATTCACGAACGTGGAATGATCGGCTACTCACATCATAGCTACGATCTTGATTACGGTATCCCGGGCGGTTTTGTTGGTGGACACGAAAAGGGTGTCGATATCGCGATGACAAAACGCCGCGATTCATATCGAGCGCGGTTCGTACCCCAATGTGAGTGCCTGCGGAGTTTCGATGTAAATCTCACGAGAGTCTATTACCGTCATAAGGAATTCGAATCTGCGGATCTTATCGGATCGGAATTCGAGGTCATCGACTGGATAGCCGAAATAACCACTTACTATAATGATTTCCTGATTTTCAGCGAGGGAACAATCGGAGTCACAGGCGAATATCGAGACTTTGATATTGGCGGGTATGTATTCAATCCACCGACTATCTCCCGTAATTTCGCCGGTTTCTTTCATGGTTCACTATCAAGAGGGCGTTTCGGTTTAGAGACCGCGATAAGATACGAGCATGGTGTTGTCGATCCTGCCTATGAAAAACCGGACTCCAGGATCGGAGCAATTCGAAAACGCAATTTTAACATCCTTGCTCTGTCAACATCCGCTCTGTATGAACCGGTTGACGATTTAGCAGTAGGAATCAATCTCAGCCGATCTGCAAGAGTGCCTACAACCGAGGAGCTGTTCTCCGAGGGACCGCATCTCGCAGCCTACTCATATGAGATCGGCAATCCCGATCTCGAATCGGAATCCGGGTATGGTATCGAGGTATTCACGTATCACCGCTCAGACCGCGCGACAGCCATTACGAATGCATTCTACTACGATCTGAGCAACTACATCATCCCGAGAAATACGGGCGAAATTAATTACGCCACATTTCTCCCGATTTACGCCTCAAACGGCGTGGATGCGAGATTGTACGGGTTCGAGGCGCAACTCGACCTTAATCTGATATCACATTTCAAGCTGAGTCTGTCTTCGAGCTACACACGGGGAGAGTTCAAAGAAAGTGATTCCCCACTGCCACAGATTCCCCCGCTTAAGGGTAGCATAGAGCTTGCATTCGAGAACACCCGCTGGAACAGCGGTTTGAGATCACAGTTGGTCGGCGATCAGAACCATGTGGATGAGTTCGAAGAACCGACCGCAGGATATACAACATTCAACTGGTATCTTCAATACACGGGACAGCATGCCGGATTGACACACACTGTTTCGCTAAGTGTCGATAACATCCTTGATGAGGAATACCGGAATCATCTGTCTCGGATTAAATCTATTATGCCGGAGGCTGGAAGAAGTATAAGACTAACATACAGAACTTTTTTCGAGCTTTAGGTTGACAGCTTCTTGCCGAGGTTGAATGCCTCTTCGAGTGCCCGGTGGTCCGACTCTACGGAACCGGGTTCGAAGGTGTCGTGCGTGTAATAGATATGGTCAACGAATTCGACACCACACCAGATGAAAAATCCCTTGATTACAGTAAGTGCAGACTGGTATTTCTGTCTCGGTCCACCAACGAGAACAACAGCGCCCTTCCGCGATTTCCATTCACGCTCCTGAAGATATAGCTCACCCGACTCCGATTTCCTCAGAGGTCTGAAACAATTGCAGCGGTCTATGAAGAGCTTCAGTTGCGCCGATACTGTATCGAAATAGATCGGCGTCGCGGCTACGACTACATCACATTCAGCAAACTCGTACAGGAGGGGATGGATATCATCGTGATAAATGCAGAGGTCATCATCTTCCCGCACTCCACACGACTGACACGGCAGTATCGAGTAGTCGTTTAGAATTACATTTTTTACGTTGAAACCGTTCTCGGCGACTCCCTCCGCCAGCTTTTCGCACAGTATGTCCGTATTCGAATTACGAACCGGAGAGCCGTTTATTATCAGCAGCTTACTCATGCTCGAACTCATCATATTCACGGTACAGTTGTTCAAGTTCTGATTCTAATTCCGCCTTCTCCCTTTGAAGAGATGCAAGCCTCTCCCAGTCACGCTGCACCTCCTCATCTTCGAGAAGGATCTGGATATCGGAGATCTTGTCCTCGGTCTGATATATCTTCTGTTCGAGTTTCTCGAACTGTTTCCTGATCCTCCGCTTTTCCTTCAACTGTTCCCACTCGCCCTTGCGCTCGTCTTTTTCTCGCACTCTGTCTTCGGAGGGGACCATCCCTGCCTCCGCTTCCTCGGTCTTTTTCTCAGCGTAATACGAGTAGTTACCGAGATAGAGCCTGACCGAGTTATCCTCGAAGGCGTATATCCGCGAGACCGTCTTATCGAGGAAATATCGGTCGTGAGAGATAATGAGTGCAGCACCATCATAATCTTCCAGCGCGCGTTCCAGCTGCTCGCAGGAGGGGATATCGAGATGGTTCGTTGGCTCATCGAGAATCAGGAAATTTGCCGGAAGCAGGAATATCTTGGCGAGTGCAAGACGGCTCTTCTCTCCACCGGACAGAGCGGAGACCTTCTTGAACACATCCTCACCCTCGAAAAGGTACCGTCCCAGATAACTCCGCAGTTCCGATGCCAGCGCGGTCGGTTTTTCCTCCCAAACCGAATCGATCACGGTGTCATTCGGATCGAGGATCGACAGCTCCTGATCGAAATACGCGGGGATTACATTTCCACCGACCTTGACCTCTCCGGCATCCGGTTCCAATTCACCGGTAATAATCTTTACAAGAGTCGATTTGCCGCTTCCATTAGGGCCGATTAATCCGACCTTCTCCCCACGCTCGATTTCGAGAGATACATCGGAGAAAACATCCCGTCCGGTAAACGACTTGGCAAGTCCCTGTGCGTTCAGGAGTTTCAGATGACTTCGCCCGGATGACTTGATGTTTAGCGATGCCGCACGAGAGTCCGTATCGGGATGGTCGAGACGTTTCATCTTCGAGAGCATCTTACGCCGCGACTGAGCCTGTTTTGTCTTCTGCCCGGCTATGTTCTTCTGAATGAAATCCTCGATGCGGGCAATCTCTTCCCGCTGTCTCTCGAATGCCCTGGACTCAAGCTCACGCCGCGCGCTGCGCTCTTTCATATAGAAATCAAAATTCCCCGGGTAGTCATCAAGACCAACAGGTTTCAACTCAACTGTCCGCGTAGTGGTACGGCTCAGGAAAAGACGATCGTGTGACACTATTACAACCGCAGCTTCGAGTTCAGCGAGGTATGTTTCGAGCCACTGAGTAGAGGGGATATCGAGGTGATTTGTCGGCTCATCCAGCAGAAGCAAATCGGGCTTCGCAAGCAGGAGCTTTGCAAGATATGCGCGGGCTTTTTCACCACCCGAAAACAATCTCAGTGGTTTGTGATATTCCTCCAGCTCAAAGCCAAGACCCTGCAGAACCGAATCGATACTCGACTTGTATGTGAAACCACCCTCTGACTCGAACCGCTCCTGAAGCGCGCCATATTCACGCAACAACTCTTCGCCGGATTCCCCGGTCGAAATCTCCAACTCGATCTCCTCGATCCGCTTGCTGACCGCGATCAACTCCGAGAACGCGTCCAGCACTTCATCATAGAGAGTCCAGCTTCGGTCAAGTTCAACCTCCTGCGGAAGATATCCGGCTCTGATACCGCGCGTATGTGTTATACCACCACTGTCGGGTGTCATATCACCGAGAATCAACCGGAACAGAGTAGTCTTGCCGATTCCGTTTCTGCCGACGAGGGCTATCTTCTCTCCGCTCTTGATCTGGATACTGATATCGGTAAAAACCGTGTGTCCGGAATACGATGCGGAGACACTATGCAGATCTGTTAGTACCACGATGGGAATTTAGCATGATGTTGCGATTTGTCAATCAGGCATTGGGCAAATCGGATGAAACCGGATTGGAGCGAGCCACAACCATCTCCAGCGCAAGAAGCAGGAGTCCGATTATCAGTACCGGTTTCCATATCTCCCGACCGTGACGATTCCGGCGAATCTCCTCAATAAATGCGTCATCATCAACAGAGAGCATGGCTGTGGAATACTCTGAGAATTTCTCTTCCACATCGGATGCAGCAAGGTATGTCTGCATTGTTTCGTCGTTCGGGATATTAACCGCGAACATATCAACCGTACTATCATTAGCGGAGACCCGGTAAATTCCGGGTATTCCAGCATCCCTGATTGTCAGGTACGCGGTATTACCGGAGAAATTCGGTGCGAGCAGTTCGGTTGAACCATCCGGTGCACGCAACTCTATCCTTGATGCAGGATCGATATTCGAGAGGCTTCGCTCGATGACATCCTCCGTCGTATATCGCTCTGTTACGCGCGTCAGATCGGCGGAGAGGTACTCTATTGACCGGTTCACGAATGTTACGAACAGCGGATGATTGATGAAACGGTTCGATCCCGGATCGAGATCGGATGCCATAAGGATCGCTCGCCCCTGCCCCCATTCACTCTCAAGTATGGCCGGGTCACCTGATGAGAACCATGCGAGTGTACGGCTGTTCTGTCCCGGCCTGATCTTCATAATCTGCTCGAATCGAATCTCCGGGATTCGATCCTCATCGACCGATGAATATCGGGAGAATATCGGGTGAGAGAGAAGCAGCCGTTCGAGCGTCATATATCCGGACTCATCCTGCATCTGCACTGCACCGAGGTAATCGGCATCGAACCGCCTCTCAAGAATGCGAGTGCCGTAGAAGCGGTTATCTCCGGATGGAGGAGCAAAAATCAGTATATTCCCTCCGGAAGCTACGAAATTCTCGATTCGTGAGAAATCCGATTCGGCCATGTAGTCAATTCCATTCAGGACAATACAATCATACGCATATATATCCTCGGAGGGTAATCCCGCCATCCCCACAGACCGCACCTCCATCTGAGTAGGCGTTTCGGGTTGAGGTTTTATCGCAAGCCTGAGATAGTGGTTGTCCGATTCATTCTCCCCGATCACGAGTACCTTGATACTGCGCGGAATACTCACACAAAAATAGCAGCGGTTGTCTGCTGTTATGCGGTCATCGGGAGCCTCCACAAATCCGGAGTGCAATCCGAAATCTGTAAATGTGAAGCTGAACTCCGCAGATGCGCGGTCAGACGCGGGAATATCGAAATCTGTCTGACTGATTCTCTTGTCATCAACGAAGAGCGAGGCGAGTACACCCGATACTCTTCGCGGATTGTCGTTTGCAAATGATGCCGTTATTTCTACGGGACGATTCGGATAGATCAATTGACGCCCGAAATCGAGATCGGTTGTACGGATATTGTCCGGTTCGGGATCGGCTATCCCGACAAGATATACCCGTGTGTTCTCGCTTTCAGGGTCATCCCGGTCGATTACGAATTCCCTCCAGGAATCCTCAGCGTAATCCGAAATAATGTATAGCTCCCTGTGCAGATTGCCGGACTCATCCAAATGTTCGAATGCAGCATCTACCGACTTGCGGGGATCGGTACTCGCGTAAGACAATCGACTCTCTATAACCGAATTTTCGAGTGCATCGAGGTCGAGCGTGAATCCATCCTCTGACGCTTCCAGATCATGATTGAATGTCGCAAACAGGATTTCATCTCCCTCGGAGAATGCATCGAGCAGGCTTGAGGCGAAAATCTGACCCTGCTCAAAAAGCGATCCCTCGCGGGTTTCGGCGGACATCGAGAGTGAATTGTCGAGCATGATTACCGCGGATGTCTTCGCTGCCGCTCCAAGCCCGGCGGTATATCCACCGCGAAGCGCGGGTCTTGCAAATGCTGCCACAATAAAAAGCACTGCAAGAATACGGATCAGCAGAAGAAGCAATTGCTTAATCTTCAGCCGCCGCATGCGTGTTTTCTGGAGACTCTTAAGATACTCTAGGGAGGAGAAATATACCTTCTTGACGCGCCTTCGATTTAGAAGGTGAATCAAGATCGGAATTGCGGCAAACGCCGCAAAAGCGAATATGATACTGTTCAGGAATCCCATCTAAACTCAGTTCTCATGGAGTTTGAAAGGAGTATTCAACAGCTTCTCGGCTTCCTCAACGAAAAGATATCCACCCGGAGCGGTTTTGACGAGTTTGTATGCTTCAATAGCTCTATCACGCTCTCTACGCAGATCGTACGCCTTGCCGAGTGCGAGTGCAGCCCGCCCGGTATAGAACGGGCGGCTTTCCACGAATATACAATATTCGAGCTGTTCAATCGCCTGAGTAGTCTGATTGAGATATAGAAAAGCCTCGCCTGCACGCAGCGCGGCAAGAGGCTGTGGTTCGTTTGACATCAAAAACATTTTTGCGCCATTCAGTGCGGAACCGAGGTATGCTTCTGCTGAATCCGGATCACCCAGTGCGAATTTCGCGCGACCGATAGCAATCTGAGCGTCGATACGGATAATATCATCACTCTCGATGTTCGCAGCCTTGCGATAGTAAGGCAGAGCTTTCCCCAGACCGTCCTCACGCTCGATTATTCTACCCAGTTTGTAGTATGAGAAATAAAGCGTAGAATCGAGATCGATTACCTTCTCATAGGTCCTTCGGGCGTCATCCAACCTGCCGTTAATCAGCATGAAATTCGCGTAGGTCTGAAGATCTTTCGCCGTCGGATTCTCCTTCGTGTCCAGCTTGAGTCTGTAATAATCCTCTGCCTCCTTATACCGCCCGGAGGCATAATAGAAATTTGACAGATCAGCATACAAATCCGGGCTCCCACCCGTCATTTTCTCTACCTCATTCAGATAGAAAATCGACTGGTCATAGTTCTTCTGGTACGCCACTCGGTGCGCCTGATATCTCAGCATACCGGGTACAATGGTCACGGTATCGAGGTATGCATGCCAACCGGATACAAGCTCATCCGTTGATTTGCCATAAATGCTCTCAATATCCTCTGAAAGCGTAAGATCGGTCGCGCACTGATACAGCGATTTGAAACGACGGACATCACCACTCTTTATCAGATACCCGAAAAACGAACCAAGAATCTGCCTCACCACCTCGCGGTCGGGTGCTGCCACATACTCGCTGGTAAGAAAATAGTCTTCTATCACGGGAAGATCATCGGATTTCTTCATCCGGATCACCCAGTAATCATTGAAATCACTGAATGAAGCGGCAGCTTCCACAAGAGGAACCGGAGCAAAGCCCCAGAAACGATAGAATTTCATCATGTTTACAGCTAGGTACGAAAGAGTATTATCCGTATGGCTGTACAGGTACATTACATTATTTCTCACCGGATCAATCGAGAATCCATAATACGGATCATAATGGATATCCATATCATTGCATGGCATCAGGTACAGGTTTACCGGAAGATGATCGTCAAAATCGAAGATCGCCTCTGTCGTATCGTATTCCGATTCCAGATAGCTACGAACAGAGTTCCACTGAAAATCAGCAAGTGAGCGAGGTACGAAGAATATCTGAAAATGTGGTGACGGATCGGAACTGAATCCATCCGGATCAGCAATATTGTGAAAACATGTCGTGTCTCGAGTGACAACACCCGTCGCCGTCATAGATAATCTGTAAAACGATCTATCCCGCGTGATTATGGAATCGAGGATAATCGGAACATCAAAGGGTACACGGTAGGTTCCAAAGAACTGCTTCGAATTCGGTCCGGCTGTTACGGCTTCGACACGCAGTGAGATATTGTCTTCGTTCCGTTCGAGTATGGACAGATCGCAGACAATATTACCCATCTGGACGGAAACCACCGATCCGATCGGAATCTCCGCTGAGTCAGTTTCAACCGTTACCGCATCCGCCTCCTCTGATTGTTTCTGAAGCATTGAGAGATTTACTGCAACAGCATCATAAGTCTGGGACACACCTGTTGAGGAGCAGAACAGGATTATTGCGCTTATGAGAATGAGAGCCGGCCTCATTTGAACATACCTTCCTTGTTACAACGTGTTACAGCGCGGACGTGGGGAATGTTTCAACACTCTTCGCCGTTTACAAGACGCCCTTGCCGCATAATCGGAAGGATCGGTACCGAGTCGACACTTGCGGCATAATCAATATCGCCTCCGAAACCGATTGATTTGAGATACCTGCCATGATCGCACGATTTCAGAGCGCCGGGCAAATCACCACTGTATCGGTCATACAGCCCCTTCGCAACCTGCGCGGCATCATTGGCAGTATCCGCTCTCTCGCCCAACCGGGAGATTATCATTCCACCGCAGAGTGCATCCTCCATCGAAAATCTGTGCTCTTTGCCCGAGCAGATTATTACGGTGTCATTACCGATTCGAGCGATCTCTTCCGCGATAACACTGACATTAACGAAAGATGCCGCCACGCAGGCTTCACCCGCAGAACCGAGGACAAGAACCTTTGACCCGTTGGTTGACGCGAGGATAACAGTCTTGCCACCTACAACACTCTCGGTGAACTCGAACGGTGAGTTTCCGAGATCGAAACCCTCTATTCGATGTCCCTCTCGTTCACCGGCAAGCACCACAACATCCCGATCGAGATTTCCGAGCAGTGTGGAGCTATCTCCGATTGACTTAACCGGTATTATCTCCTTGCAACCGGCTTTAAGCGCAGTCGGGATGACCGTACAAGCCCGGAGAACGTCCACGACGGTTACTGTCTTACCGCGAAGATCGTTCTCCGAAAGTCCGGCTGCTGTAAAATACAAATCTATGTTCATGTCTACTTGTGCGATCCCTGTTTATAAAACGGCGGTTTAACGATCAAAGCCGAAGCATTCTTTCCCCTAATCGGAACCTGAAGCTCCACACCGGCTTTGGTATTGCCGCGACGAACATAACCAAGTCCGATACCCTTCTCAAGGGAGGGCGAATAACCGCCGGATGTCACACGACCGACTTGTTCACCATCTCTTTCGATTGTGTAACCTTTTCTCGGTATAGCCCTGTCCTGCATTTCGAATGCAACAAGTCGCTCGGATGGTTTTTCCGCTTTCATCGTATTGACCGGCTCACGTCCGATAAAATCGCCCTTGTCGAGTTTGACAATCCACCCAAGTCCTGCAGCGATTGGATTCGTTGTATCGTCGATGTCATTCCCGTACAGCATGTACTTCATTTCGAGACGAAGCGAATCGCGTGCGCCCAGTCCTATGGGAGATATGTCGAACTCTTTCCCCGCCTCGATAAGGCTGTCCCAGATATCCGAGCACTTATCCGGAGGGATATACATCTCGAAACCATCCTCGCCGGTGTAACCCGTTCGGGAGATGAGGATCTTATGACCGGCAACCGTTGTCTCGGCGGACCAGTAGAATTCCATCTTGTCAAGATCGAAATCCGTGACCTTCTGCATAACTTTCTGCGCATCCGGTCCCTGCACCGCGATCAATCCGGTATTGTCAGACTCATTCTCCAGCCTCACGCCACCAAACATGTTGTCGTTCAACCACTTCCAGTCTTTTTCGAGACACGCGGCATTGACTACCAGCATATACTTATCGGGCAAGCGGTAGATGAGAAGATCATCCACAATACCGCCGTTCGGATAACACATGCAGGTGTACTGCACCTGCCACACATCGAGAGCGGAGACATCATTAACGGTTACTTTCTGAAGGAAATCGAGGGCACCCGGACCATGAGCATAGAATTCCCCCATGTGCGAGAGATCAAAAATTCCAACATTGTTCCGTACTTTAAGATGCTCCGCATTTATCGAATTGTATAGAACCGGCATTTGATAACCGGCAAAATCTACAATCTTCGCGCCGAGTGCAGCGTGCTTGTCGAAAAGCGGAGTTTTCTTCGATGCGCTGTCACTCATCAGTTTCCGCTCCTGTTTCTTGTGTAGTTAAGGAGTCCTCCCTCGACCAGTATATTGATTTGACGCGGTGACAGATCATACCTGGTCTTGAATGTATACCCCTGAGTCTCATTGTGCACGGTGAGTTCCTCACCGGCTTTAAGCTTCTCCGGAGTGCCTTCAATCTTCAATAGATCGTCCTGCTTAACTTTGTCATAATCACTTTGATCCACAAATTCGAGCGGTATGATCCCGAAATTCACGAGATTACCCTTATGGATTCTCGCAAAAGATTTCGCAAGCACGAACTGGAAACCAAGATACATCGGGGCAAGAGCGGCGTGCTCACGGGATGATCCCTGACCATAATTATCGCCGCCGATTACCGAGGATGTCTTCGCTTCCTTCGCTCTCGTTGCGAATGTCTCATCCACCTGATAGTACACATACTCCGAAATCGCCGGAATGTTGGATCGCAGCGGGAGGATTTTCGCGCCCGCAGGCATTATATGATCGGTCGTGATATTATCACCGAGAACCAGAAGTACCTTGGAGGTGATCGTCTCCGGCATCGGTCCGCGAGTTGGAAGCGGAGCGATATTCGGTCCACGACGGACCTCTACCGTATCAGGTTTACGTGACGGCTTCAGGATACTCCGATCATCAATCTTGAATTTCTTCGGCATCTTGAACTTCGGATAATCTCCGAGCTTACGCGGATCGGTAATCTTTCCCTTGATTGCAGCCGCAATGCAGACCTCCGGTGATGCCAGATAAACATCAGCATCCTTAGTACCGCTTCTGCCGGGGAAATTACGATTGAAACTCCGCACGGACACACCGCCGGATGGAGGTGACTGCCCCATTCCGATGCACGGACCGCAAGCCGATTCGAGAATCCTCGCCCCGGCTCCGATCATCGATGATATTGAACCATTGTCCGCAGACATGGAAAATACCTGCTTGGACCCCGGAGAGATTGTCAGCGAGACAGTGGGGGACACGACTTTGGTCTCGAGAACCTTGCCGACCATAGAAAGATCCTTGAGGGATGAGTTCGTACAGGAACCGATACAAACCTGATTGACCTCCGTCCCAGCAATCTTCTTAACCGGAACAACCTTGTCAGGCGAATGCGGCTGTGCAATCAATGGTTCAAGTTTGTCGAGGTTAATCTCCACCACACGGTCATACTCAGCTCCATCATCGGCAGTCATTTCCTTGAAATGTTTACCGCGATCTTCCGCTTCCATGAATTTCTGAGTCACTGAATCAGCCGGGAAGATGGAAGTTGTCGCTCCAAGCTCTGCTCCCATGTTTGTAATCGTAGCACGCTCGGGTACGCTGAGGCTTTTAACTCCGGGACCGAAATACTCGACAATATTCCCTACTCCACCTTTTACGGAGAGAATTTCGAGTACCTTGAGAATCACATCCTTCGCCGAAACCCACGGCTGGAGTTTACCGGTCAGTTTAACACCGATGACTCTCGGGCACGGAAAATAGAACGGACCTCCACCCATTGCAACGGCAACATCGAGACCGCCCGCGCCCATCGCTATCATACCGAGTCCACCCGCTGTCGGAGTATGGGAATCCGAACCGAGCAGGGTCATTCCCGGACGGGCAAATCTTTCGAGATGTACCTGATGGCAGATACCGTTACCGGGACGCGAGAAATGAATCCCGTATTTCGAGGCTACGGTCTGAAGATAGAGATGATCGTCGGCGTTCTCGAATCCGGATTGAAGCGTGTTGTGATCAACGTACGATACGGAAAGCTTTGTCTTGACTTTATCCAGTCCAAGAGCTTCAAATTGAAGATACGCCATCGTTCCTGTGGCGTCCTGTGTCAAAGTCTGATCTATCCCGATACCAATCTCCCTGCCCGGCACGAGTTCGCCGTCAACAAGGTGCTTCTTCAGGATTTTGTATGTTAGAGTGTGTGGCATAAGGACCTCCTTACACTGAAGATATCACAAAATCATTGCGGCTAAAATCGGAGATAAGTCCGTAAATGTCAATCGGTTTTTGGGTTACACAACTCCCGATTGCTGTTGACACAATCCTGTAGCGCAGTTTCTTGTGGATTATGCAAACAAAGATACAATCATCAACGGAAACCGGTTACGCAATCGCGCTCACCTCGTCATTCTGCTCGGGTCTCTCAACCGTGATCGGGAAGTATAATCTCGAATATATCTCTCCGTTGCTTATGAACAGCCTTATATTCTCCATTGCAACAGTGGCGTTCGCGGTTTGGACTCTCCCCCGGAGGAACATCCGACAGACATTCTCGATTACCCGGATCGGGTGGTTCTGGATTCTGATGTTCGCTTTAACATCGTGGCTGGCTCTGTGGGCTTTCTGGGCGGGTGTTCAGAAAATGGACCCGTCACTTGCATCGTTCCTGAATCGATCCGAGGTCCTCGTGGCGATAATCCTCGGCATAATATTTCTGTGCGAGAGATTCACCAAACTCGAAACTCTTGGAACAGTACTGGCATTTACCGGAATTCTGGTCATGCGTCTTACACTCAGAGTTGAGTATTCCGAGGGATTCTGGTATGTGCTCATCGGTGCAGTCTTTTTTGGTATAACCGAGTTTGTATCCAAGATCGCGGTTCGTCATGTTACTCCGGTGATAGTTGCCTTCATACGAAACGCATTTCTCGCTCTGTTTTTCTGGCTTACGCTGCTCACCGACAGATTCGACGGTTTCGAGGGGATCGAGACTGTCTGGCCTACTGTGATAGCTCTCGGGTTAATAGGTCCGGTCCTTGCGAGAATCCTTTACCTCTTTGCGCTTAAAAGACTCGAACTGTCAAAGGTTGCCGTTATCAGTCAGATTCAACCCGTTTTCGTAATGCTCATAGCTTTACTCTCTCTACATCAACTTCCGACACTCCGTGAGACAACGGGCGGCTTGTTCCTTCTCTTTGGAATTGTTGTGATGGTCTGGGGCCGATACCGGAAGAGGCAGATTATTCGGACTTGAACTAAAAAGATTTCGAAAGATATTGACTGGAATGATCGACCGGAGGATTCAGCTGGCTGAACTCCTCAGCAAAATCGAGATTTGTGAACTCAAACTCACAGATAACATCTCCCTTTGACACCAGATCCACAAACTGGCTGAAACCCCGGATTTCGCTTCCATATCGATTGTAGATCATCCTGCAATCAAGGAACCTGCCCTTCTCATTTCGACTCG